>Ga0302278_10000127_pt1 | contig 94667 bp, 61 predicted proteins | sample III_Bog_N3_2_FD_194543 | JGI IMG/M metagenome (GOLD analysis project Ga0302278, IMG submission 194543) | Peat permafrost microbial communities from Stordalen Mire near Abisko, Sweden - III_Bog_N3_2 | ecosystem: Environmental > Terrestrial > Soil > Wetlands > Peat | place: Sweden: Abisko...
TGCCTGATCCCTCTCTCTCCTTGGCAGAAAGCATAGGGTTGATTCACTTCCTAAGTGAGGGTTGCGCATCATGGCGCACGGCGCATGGGAAGCCGATCAACGCCACACGCCCCGGGTGCGTGCGGGCTCGGATTGCTTCCTCTGCTCGATGCAACTTCATGGGAAACTGCGAAGCGGCAATCGCCCAAAAACTCGAGGCCCTGCGATGAAAAGCAAAGCGATGAAACTTGCAATCGTGCCCATAGCGCTGATCGCAACTCTCGTTATAAACGGTTGCAAAAGCGATAAGGTTAATGCGGACGCAGAGGCGCCGCCACCGGCCAAGGTGGTTGCCGGCGTGGATCCATCCTTCTTCGCCGTAGAGCATCCGGAGTTGTATCCGATCGTAACTGCGACCGAATACAAGGCCCCGTCGCAAATGTCCGTGACTGGCACGGTATTTCCGGATATCTCGCGAACCGTTCCGGTAATTTCGCTCGCCTCGGGCCGCATCGTGGACATCCGTGTTCGCCTGGGTGACGCAGTTAGGAGGGGCCAGCTCATGCTGCGGGTTCGCAGCGACGACATTTCGGGAGGCTTCGACGCCTACCGCAAGGCCGTCTCCGATGAGTTGCTTGCGCGCAAGCAACTGGATCGAGCCAAGCTTCTGTACGAGCACGGAGCCATCGCGCAGGGTGACCTGGAGGTCGCGCAAGACAACGAGGACGATGCCAAGACCACCCTCGATACTGCCACTGAGCATCTTCACCTGCTCGGCAGCGATCCCGATGATCCGAAGGGAATTGTCGATATTCACGCCCCGGTTTCTGGCGTGATCACGGATCAGGAAGTGGCGATCGGGGCGGCCGTGCAGGCCTACTCTGCGCCGAACCCGTTCACTATCTCGGACCTGTCTACCGTGTGGATCGTTTGTGACGTCTACGAAAACGACATGGCCAACGTGCGTCTCGGGGAACCCGCCGAGATCAAGCTGAACGCTTATCCAGACAAAGTTCTCAAGGGCACGATCAGTAACATCGGCTCGATTCTCGATCCCAATATCCGCACCGCGAAGGTGCGCATTGAAGTGGCCAATCCCGGCGAGATGATGCGGCCGGGCATGTTCGCCACGGCCACTTTGTTCGGCAAGGGAAAGCAGAACTACGCGGCTGTTCCGGCGTCCGCGATCGTGCATCTGCACGACCGCGATTGGGTTTACATCCCAGCGCAAGGGAAGTTTAAGCGAGTTGAAGTCGTCGGTGGCGAACAGTTGCCGAACAACATGCAGGAGATTCTATCCGGGCTACAGCCGGGCCAGCAGATCGTGACAAACGCGATCAATCTCGAAAATGCGATCGACAATGAATAACGTCCGACTCCGGGACTCGAGGAAGAAAGCATGATTCGCAATCTCGTAGATTTTGCGCTCAATAATCGGTACGTGGTGCTGGCGATCGGGTTGCTTTTGCTCGGCTGGGGGGCGGTGTCGTTTCACAACATGCCCGTCGAGGCCTATCCGGACATCGCCGATAATTACGTGAATATCATCAGCCAGTGGCCCGGGCATTCCGCCGAAGAGATGGAACAGCAAGTATCGGTTCCCGTCGAAATTCAGGTGTTTGGCATTCCGCATCTCGCGACGGTACGGTCGGAATCGATTTTTGGCCTGTCCCTGGTCACCTTGATCTTCGACGATTCATCTGTCAACGATTGGAACCGCCAGAAAGTGCTGGAAAGGCTCACGCAGGTCAGTGTGCCGGCAGGAGTGCAGCCGCAAATCGGTACGGATTGGAGCATGACGGGCCAGATTTACTGGTACACAATCCGGAGCACGAATCCGGCGTATGACCTGATGAATTTGAGGAGCATCGAAGACTGGACTCTGTACAAGGAATTCAGGAAAGTTCCCAACATCGTGGACGTGAGTGACTTCGGCGGAACCGCGCGCGAATATCAAGTACGCGTCGACCCGAATAAGCTCATCTCCTACGGCCTGAGCATCAGCCAGGTGGAGCAGCAACTCGCAAACAACAACGTGAATGCCGGTGGCAGCTTCGTGGAAGAGGGCTCGCAGCAATTGAACGTCCGCGCACTAGGGCTTTTCCGCAGTGTGCAGGATATCGAGAACACCGTCCTGTCAACCTCGAATGGAGCTCCGGTTCGCGTGAAGGACATCGCGGTCGTCGAATGGGGTCCCAAAATTCGGCTGGGGCACATGGCCAGAGCCGATCATCGTCCGGACGGCGTCATTGTCGATGAGCCCGACGTCATTCAGGGTGGCGTGCTGATGCGCAAGGGGGCCGAAGAAGGCCCCACGCTCGAAGGGATTCACAAGAAGGTGGACGAGCTCAACAATCACATCCTGCCCGAGGGTGTGAAGGTCATTCCGATGCTGGACCGCACCGATCTGCTTCATTTCACGTTGCGCACGGTGCTGCACAACCTGGGCGAGGGCATGATCCTGGTTACGATCATCCTGCTTCTTTTCCTCGGCAATGTTCGCGCGGCTTTGATCGTAGCGGTCACGATACCGTTTTCTCTGTTGTTCGCCTCAATCTTCCTGAATTTGAGCAATATCCCCGCAAACCTGATTTCACTCGGCGCGCTCGATTTCGGAATGGTCGTTGACGGCGCAGTGGTGATGGTGGAGAACATCGTTCGCCACCTGAGCCGCGAATTTGGCTCCCATACTCAATTCGGAACTCAAGCCGGCGAACAGAAAACGGGAGTGACGCTCCCCAAATCCGTCTCCGCTGTAATTCGTGAAGCGTGTCACGAGGTTCAACGTCCGGTTTTTTTCGCCATCGCCATCATCATCACCGCCTACATGCCGATCTTCACGCTGCAACGAGTCGAAGGGCGTTTGTTTCGGCCCATGGCCTGGACCGTTGCCTTCGCGTTGCTCGGCGCCATGACGTTTTCGATCCTGATCGCGCCGGTTCTATGCAGCTTGCTGCTCCGCGGTCAAGTGACGGAGTGGCGCAATCCAGTCATGGTTTTTCTCACCAAACGCTACCGGAGCGGTGTGCGCTGGGCTGTTGAACACCGCGCGATTGTGGTCACCGGCGCCCTGGCCTCATTGGCCCTCGCACTTTTCCTGGCGTTCAGCGGTGTCATTGGCTCGGAGTTCCTGCCGCATTTGGACGAAGGCGCTATTTGGGCGCGCGGTGCGATGGCCAACAGCGTAGGCGAGACGGAAGGCACGCACTTCACTCAGCAATCTCGCTATATCCTCGCCTCGTTCCCCGAGGTCACCAAGGTTGTCTCGCAAGCTGGCGCGCCCGACGATGGAACCGACACGGGAGGATTCGGCAACACGGAATACTTCGTCGACTTGAAGCCCAAGGACCAATGGCGACCTGTCTTTCATCAAGATAAACAGGAACTGATCGCCGCGATGGATCGCGAATTGGAGAAACACCCAGGGGCTTTCTGGAATTTCTCCCAGCCCATTGAGGACAACGTGGATGAGACAATGACCGGCACGAAAGGCGGACTGTGCGCCAAATTATACGGGCCGGACCTGGACGTTCTCGAGGAAAAAGGCGAACAGATCAAGGAGGTTATGGCCAATATAGACGGGGTCAAGGACTTGGGAATCCAACGCGACACGGGCCAGCCGAATATCGATCTCACCGTTGACCGTCAGGCGGCTGCGCGCTTCGGCATCAACGTTGCCGATATCCAAGATGCAATTCAGACCGCGGTCGGTGGTAATGCTGTCAGCCAGGTCCTGCAGGGAGAGGCAGTCTACGACGTGGTGGTGCGCTATCAGAAACCGTATCGCGATACCAAGGAGGCCATTCAGAATATCCGACTGCTCTCTCCCTCTGGACAGCGCGTCTCGCTGGCCCAGGTGACCAAAGCCCAGGTTCGCGATGACGCTTACGACATTTACCGCGAAGACGGTTCCCGGTACGTTGCCATCCGCTTTGAGGTTCGCGGGCGCGATCTGGGAACTACTGTCCGGGAATCCATCGACAAGATCGCCAGGAATGTGCAGCTACCTCGTGGCTATCACCTCGAATGGTCCGGAGAATACGATAGCGAGAAGCGCGCCGAGGCTAGACTGGCCCTCATCGTACCCCTGACCGTCTTCTTGATTTTTATCATTCTCTACACCATGTTTCGTTCCTTCAAATGGGCGCTGCTGATTCTCGCCAACGTGGCCATGGCTCCTGTTGGAGGCTTGCTCGCTCTTCTTGTGACTGGCACTTACTTCAGCGTATCTTCCGGTGTCGGCTTCCTGGCGCTGTTCGGCGTATCCGTGCAAACCGGAGTGATCATGCTTGAATACATTAACCAATTAAGGGTGCGGGGATATACCGTCGCAGACGCCGCTGTTGAGGGCGCGGTTTTGCGGCTGCGTCCGATCATGATGACGATGCTGGTAGCTACCTTGGGACTTCTTCCGGCAGCAATGTCCCACGCCATCGGTTCCGACTCGCAGCGCCCATTCGCCATTGTCATTGTGGGAGGGCTCGTGGCAGCTCTCGCGATGAGCATCTTCCTGCTGCCCACTTTGTATGTCTGGTTCGCACGAGAAGGTGACACGCTGCCGGAACCGGAAACGGGGGCGTCCTTTGAACATTGATTTGATTTCTTTACACACGCAAATTCGGAAGTCGGGCTGGAGTCTTGCAGTGGCCTGCGGATTGATCGTCGCGTCGGCGATTACGCCGGTTGTGTTAGCTCAGCAGCCGCTTGACTGGGTTCAGGTCAAGGCCCGGTTCATTGCCAACAACCCGGCGTTGAAGGCTGATGCCGACAACGTGGACGAAATGCAGGCGGAGGAAATCACTGCATATCTTCGACCGAACCCGCAGTTCACTCTGTCGGCCGATGGCAACCAGGTTGCACCGCACAATGGGGTCTGGACCCCTTTAAAAGGCACCACTGAACAACCGAACGTCAGTTATCTGCACGAGCGCGATCACAAGCGCGAGTTACGCCTTGAGAGTGCGCAAGAAGGTACACGCATAACTCAGTCGCAGCACGAGGATCTCGAGCGAAACATGGTCTTTGCGCTGCGCACGGCATTTGTCGGAACGCTCCAGGCTAAGTATATTTTCGATCTGGCGAAGGCCGACCTCGACTACTACGACAAGATCATCGACATCAGCCGCTCCCGTTTCAAGGCTGGAGACCTGGCGCAAATCGACTTGGATCGTATTGAGTTGCTTCGCGTGCAGTACGAATCCGAAATCGAGAACGCAATCGTCAACCTGCGCACCGCCAAGATCCAGCTTTTGCAGATGCTCAACGATCGCACGCCGATCGACCAATTCGACGTGACCGGCCCATTTGATTTCAGTGACGCTTTGCAGCCTCTGGATAGTTACCGTGACGCGGCTCTGGCGGCCCGGCCCGACTTGCAGGCGGCGCTACAAACCATTCAGCAGTCTCAGACGAACCACAGACTGGCGATTGCTAATGGCTCGACCGATCCAACCTATGCTGCCTGGTTCACGAATAACTCCTCTACGAATAACCCCAATGGCCCTCAAACTCTCGGCGTCAGCGTGAACATTCCACTGCGCATCTTCGATCGCAATCAGGGCGAAAAGAAGCGCACGCAGATCGACATCGACCGCAGCCAGCAGGCCAGCGAGGCAACGCGCGCCCAGGTCTTCAGTGATGTGGACACGGCCTACGAGTTAGTTCGCAGCAACATTGCGCTTCTAAAGCCTTACAAGGAGAAGTACAACGAGCAGGCGTTGCGCGTGCGCGATACCGTAACTTTCGCCTACGAGCACGGCGGTGCGTCCTTGATGGACTTCCTCAATGCGCAAAGTGACTACCGCCAGGTGCAGCTGGCTTATGCCCAACTACTCGGCGCCTACCTTACTGCGGTCGGCCAGCTGGATCTGGCTGTTGGGAAGAAGTAATTGAGTGGCCGGATGACAGGTGATTGCTACGTGATTGTTCGCAGAGCGGCCAGGACACTCTACTCCAGAGAGGAACAGTCGAACCATGACACAGGACGAGACCAAAGCGCGCATTGAGGAAATCGGGATATTTCCGGGCATTCGCGTAAGAACCGCAGAACAGGCGCTCTATGCCGCCGAAACTTTATATCATGCAGGAATTCCGGTAGCCGAGATCACAATGACGGTATCAGGCGCGATCGGCGCCATACGGAAGCTGGCGCAGGGTTTTCCCGGTCTGGTGGTCGGCGCCGGAACCGTTCTCGACCGCGAGACCGCCGAACGCTGCCTCGATGCAGGAGCAGGATTTGTCACGAGCACAGGCTTTGTGCCTGAAGTATTGGAAGCCACGCTCCGGATAGGTGCTGTCGCCATCCCAGGAGCCCTGACGCCCACAGAGGTCATTGCAGCTTGGAAGGGCGGTGCGCACTTTGTGAAGATTTACCCGACCGAGCCGGTCGGAGGAGATCTTTATATTCGATCCCTGAAGGTTCCCCTGCCACAGATAAAGCTGATCGCCGCAGGCGGCGTGAATCAGCAGAATGCCGCGCGATACATACAAGCGGGGGCAACTGCAATCGGGGTCGGAGTGGAGTTATTACCGAAGGATGCCGTGATGCGGCGCCAGAATCAGCGCATTCAGGAACTGGCGCGACGATTCCTGAGGCATGTAAGCGATGGCCGAACCGCAGTTTAAGCCGGCACAATAATCACGCATTAGTTGTTACTCTTTCGCATCATGTAACCCACACAATCTTTCTATAGAAGGTTCATGCTTCCTTCACGCCATGCAACCGAAGCTATAAGTGAAGGAGGTAGCTCAATGACCCGGGTAATCCCCGTTGCCTTAACAATCGCGTTGGCTTTTGTTGTCGGTGCGCAGTCGTCGGCGCAGCCTTCCAATACTGCTCGCTACAGCAAGTCCGAGATCAAGCAGATGGTCCACGATGCACATACGCCCGAGCAATATCAGGCTCTTGCGCAATACTTCCGGTCGCAGCAACTGGCTGACGAACAGCAGGCGCAGTCGGAGAAGACGGAGTGGGAGCGCCGCAGCCAAAACGTAACTGGGTCCGCAGCCAAGTACCCAAGACCAGTGGACTCATCGAGAAACCGGTATGAATACTATGCCTACGAAGCGCAGCAGATGGGCCAGCAGGCAGAGTACTACGAAGGGTTGTTGGCGAAGACACAGCGCTAAGAAGAATCTGCACTAAAGAAAAAGGGCCAGAGCGCGACCCTAAAACGGTCCCTGCTTTGGCCCTAACGTCTTCTTTGTGGTTCATTTATGTTCTCCTGATATCTCTCCACATAGTCTTCCTATTAGTACTCGGAGCGCAACATCTTGTTTGCAATCAAGATTGCGGAAGTCCTCGGCAAGCGGGCACAGCCGTCGAGAGTGCAATTCGCCGGCGAGAGCCTCGTTGGATGCTGGGTGATCGCTCTGCTGACGTTTTCAGGATACGAATTGCATTTCAATCCGGCGCCGGTAGGGTTTCTGTTTCTTCTGGTTGTCGTGTGCGAGTCCATTCTTTGTGGATTCTGGCAAGCATCGATCGTGTCGCTGGTCGCATGCGCGTGCCTGGACTACTACTTCTATCCCCCGCTTCTGATGTTCACCATCACCGACCCGCAGGACTGGGTGGCGTTGGGTGCTTTCGAAATCAGCGCCCTTCTGGTCAGCCGGCTGTCGTCGCGAGAGCGGCATCAATCGCGCGAGGCTCAGATGCAACGTGAGTCGATGGAGCATTTGTATGAATTGAGCCGGGGCACGCTGCTGATCAACATGCACCAGCCGCCGGGGCCGCAATTGACAAGACTGATTCAGCGGATATTTTCGGCGGAGGCGGTGGCGGTATTCGATGCCGATTCGGGTTCAAGCGATTTAGCTGGCGCCTGGTCAAAAGACGAGCAAGATGTTGCGAAGGAATGTTACTTGCATCAGGCCGACGACGAGGATAAATCGACAAGAACATCGAGGAGGATCTTAAGAGCCGGGACCGGATCGATTGGTGCCTTGGCCATCAGAGGACAACTCGGCCCACTGGTGATCAATGCCCTCGCATCGCTGACCGCGATTGCGCTTGACCGAAGCGTGTCATTTAAGAAGGAGAACCAGATTGAGACTGCGCACCAGAGCGAACGGTTAAGGGCCGCAGTGCTCGACTCGTTGGCGCACGCGGTAAAAACCCCGCTAACGGCGATTCAGGCGGCAAATGCCGGGCTACGCGAGGTCGGCAGTCTAAACAAGCGGCAGATGGAGCTGGTGTCGCTGGTTGACGACGAGTCGAACAAGCTCAGCCTCCTGAGCACACGGCTCTTGCAGACAGCCAAACTTGAAGCAGAAGAGATGAGCGTCGGGAGGGATGAGATTGTTGTCGAGGACCTGGTGACGGCCACTCTAAAGGAGCAAAATAAGCGCATGGCAGGCCATTCAGTGGAAGTGGCAGTACCGGACCACAGCTTGACGATTCGCGGCGATCGCGACCTGCTGTCGATGGCGCTTCTACAGTACCTTGACAACGCTGCGAAGTACTCTTTCGCCGGGACCGCAATCAAGGTGGCTGCATGGGAAAGTCATGCGGAGGTTCTGATTTCAGTCCACAACTTTGGACCTGCGATTCCTATATCTGACAGGGAGCGGATTTTTGAGCGATTTTACCGAAGCGAGGGAACGATGCATCGCGCGCCAGGGACTGGCATCGGTTTGTCCACTGTGAAGATGGCGGCCGATGCGCACCGCGGACACGTATGGGTAATCAGCAATGCGAATGAGGGCACGACATTCTTTCTGTCGCTTCCTCAGCATGGAGGGCAGAGGCAGTGAACAGAGAATCAGGCAACCTTCTTATTGTGGACGACGAACGTTCAATCCGGCTTTCGCTAAGAACGATTCTGAGTAACTATGGTTTTGCGGTGGTGGAGGCTGCGCGTGGAGAAGAAGCGCTCGCCTTGGTTCGGACCGCGCAATTCGATGCGGTTCTTCTGGATATCAACATGCCCGGAATGGGCGGGATTGAAGTCTGCCGGGTAATGCGCAAAAACGCGCCCCGGTTGCCGATCGTGATGTTGACTGTGCAGGAAAGTGAAGACCGGAAGGTTGAAGCACTGGATGCAGGAGCGGACGACTATATTACAAAGCCGTTTCAATTGCGGGAGTTGACGGCGCGGCTGAGAGCAGCCATTCGCCGCAATAACATCAATGGCGACGGCATGCAGGCCATCCTGATCGGCGATGTCCTCATGGATCCGGAAAGGCATCTGGTGGAGAAGAAGGGGAAGCCGGTACACCTGACGCCCAAGCAATTTGAGGTTCTGCAATACCTGATGATCAATGCCGGTCGGCCAATCCCTCACGCCAGGCTGCTGCGATCCGTCTGGGGGCCAGAGTACGGCAATGAGCTGGAATATCTGAGGACCTTCATCCGGCAAATTCGCATAAAGGTCGAAGATGATCCAGCCAATCCGGTGTACCTTCTGACCGATTCTCACATCGGTTATCGCTTCGCCGAGACAATTGGAGAAGATCCAGGTGAAGAAGCGATCGAGTGAGCGAGTGTAGCAATAAGAAGCTGTCTCAAGGAAGGGGTTAACCGCAGATTGCTGTAGTCGAATTTGTAGCTATCAAAGCACCCAGAAGCGACAGAATTCAACTGGATCAGGCGGGTTCGCCCCACGCTTTTCACTCGAAAGCAGTTATCTTCACTCAATTTCAACAGGTTCCCATGAATGCTTGAATCTGCTTTGGGAGCAGAGGGTCGGGGGTTCGAATCCCTCCGCCCCGTCCATAAAACTAAGAAACTTACATGATTTTCTGATTTTTGACGGCCGCTGACTGTGGTGGATTTTGTGGGGACTCCAGATTGGAATCCACCACATTGAACACGGCAACGGCCCACCGCTTTGCTTCTGCGCGAACGTGGCTGTACTTCTCAATCATTTTTGGTGACATCCATCCAAACAATTCCTGGAGAGTTTGGTCAGTCGCTCCGCCAGCGACGATCGCGCTCAACGAACCATGCCGGAGATCGTGCCAGCGACATTTGACGCCAGCCGCTTTCTTCGCTGTCCCCCATGCTGTCGCAAAACTGCCGACCGGCTGGCCGGGAAAAGTCCGGTACGGTACGACGGCTCCTCCGAACATAAGCTATTCGGCCAAGATTCGAGGTAACGGCGAGACTTTCATGGTCAGCTTTCCAGGTCTCCCAGGTGTCTGCTCTCGATAGAGACCCAGAACCTGTTTGGCCTAGGCCTTCGGCACACGCCTGCCGCTGGGCACACCCCGCCGACGGTCCAGCAAGCCATCGTAGCCACCATCTTCATAGCCCTTCCGCGAACGCCGCCGCTGCCGGGCGCTGATGCCGGATCAGTCGCCCTACGGCTGCACTGCGCCTAGCTTCCTGTCATTGAGGTTGGATTACAAAATTCCGGACTCTGCCGCGTTTACGAGGATCTATTCTCGGAATTTCCCGTAACCGGCAACAGGTGAATGGCTTAGCCTGTTAACTTGGATTGAGAACGCTCTCGATTATCTGGTGCCGAGGAACCGCCGTTTGCCCCCCATCCGCGACCTCATCCCCGCACCACGGCCCGTTATGGACATTCCCCGCTCTCCGATGCTAGCCTCAGAAGTTGATTGCTCCCCGTCCTGGAATTCTCCTCTCCCGTAGAAACACTGTCACATGAAAACAAGCCGAGCGAAACGTGTCGAGGATCTTCATCAGTCATTCGAGCGACGACCGCGAGCAGGCAGCGCGCCTGCTCACGTGGCTTCATAGTCAAGGCTTCGTCTCGACATTTCTCGACTTCGACAAACGGCATGGCGTCCGGGCCGGCGCGGACTGGGAGCGCACGCTCTACCGCGAGCTTTCAAGTGCCGACGCGGTCATTCTCATCCTCACGCGGAACTGGTTCGCCAGCAAATGGTGCTTTGCTGAATTTGCGCAGGCACGGGCCTTGGGCAAGGCGATCTTTCCCCTCGTCGAGTCGCCAGCGGGAGAAACCTTTGTCTCGTCCGACGTCCAGCACCTCGATCTAACCAAGGATCGCGAAGGTGGCCTCGAACGCCTTCTGTCGGAGCTGACACGAATCTCTCTCGATACCCGCGGCGGCTTTGCGTGGGATGCCGCGCGTTCGCCCTACCCTGGGCTGCTCGCCTTCGATGAAGCCGACGCCGCCATCTACTTCGGCCGCGACGACGACATTCGCCGCCTGATCGAGCGCCTCAATGCCCGGCGCGCGCAGGGCGGCGAAAGGCTGGTTCTGGTTTTGGGCGCTTCCGGTTCGGGGAAATCCTCACTGCTGCGCGCAGGGGTCGTGCCTCGACTCAAACGCGATCCGCACAATTGGATCGTCTTGCCCCCTTTCCGGCCCCAGCTGCATCCGCTCGACGAGTTGTCTCAGGTGGTAGCCGCCGGCCTCGGCCAGGCCACCGAGTGGCGGCGCTGGCGCGATTCTCTTGCGCAGGCCGATCCCGCTCGTTCGCTATCCGATCTGGCACGGGACCTTCGCGCAACACACAATCAAATCGAAGCACAAATCTTGCTGGCAATCGACCAGGGCGAGGAACTTTTCGCCGGTTCAGATCCGGAGCAGACGAGTCAGTTTTTCCACTTACTCAGCGCGCTGCTCGACGGACAGCTCCCGTTCCTGGTTGTGATGTCGCTGCGCTCCGATTTTCTGGGCTGGCTACAGCAGGATCCGCGCCTTAAGGCTCCTTTCGAACAATTCTCCCTTAAGCCGATGCCTCTGGAGCGGGTGCGCGCCATTATCGAGGGACCCGCCAAGGTGGCGGGGATCGCTGTGGACGACGGCCTGGTGACAGCGGCCATCGCGGACGCGCGCACTGAAGATGCACTACCGCTTCTAGCCTTCGCACTGCGCGAACTGTATGACCGGTTCGCGTCGAGTAGTCGCCTTACCGCGGAGTCCTATCGCGCCCTAGGGGATCCGCAGGCGCAGCTTTCGCCGCTCGAAAACGCTGTCCGGCGCAAGGCGGACGAGATACTAGCCGCCGCGAAGCCATCGCCCGAAGATCTAAACGCGCTCAAAGAGGCATTTATCCCCGCTATGGTGCGCGTCAATCCTGAAGGCGAGTACGTGCGCCGTCCCGCTCCTTTCGATTCAATCCCGCCCCGCGCCTTGCCTCTCATCGAGCGCCTGGCCGGGGGACGCTTGCTCACCATCCTCGATGAGCTGGGCGTGAGAACGGTGGAAGTGGCGCACGAGGCGCTGCTGCGCAAGTGGCCGCTGCTGCGCGGATGGATCGACGATGAGCGCGACTTTCTGGTCGGCAAGGCGCAGTTGGAGCAGGATTTGCGCGATTGGGAGAACGCGCCGTCGCCGCAAAAGCCAGATGCCCTACTCACCGGTCTCAAGCTCACGCGCGCCCGTTTGTGGCTCTTGGCGAAGCCGCACCAACTCAGCGCGCGCGAACGCGATTTCGTTCAAGCCAGCGTGACGCGTCAGGAAGCAGAAGCGGTGCAACGTGAGCGCGCGAGTCGTCGCATACTGCGCGGAACGATTGCCGCCGCGGCGGTCTTGGCGTTTGCCGCACTGGCTGCGATTTGGGAGTGGCGCGAGGCAAGCAGTGAAAGGAGTCAGGCAGTTTCGCGACAGCTCGCAGCGCAGTCCATCCTCGATTCTTCGAGAGACGCCGGGGCGGCACTACGCGAAGCGATTTCAGCTGCGGAAAAATCGCACACCAGCGAGTCGGAATTGGCACTCAACCAAGCCGTAGAGAGCCCTGCCGAGTACTACATTCTGCATCACCCGGATCGGGTGCAATCAGCAGTGTTTTCGCCCGACGGCAATCAGATCCTGACAGCAAGCGAAGACCGCGTCGCAAGAGTCTGGGATGCGGCAAGCGGCAATCTACTGTTCACGCTGGCTGGCCATGCTGGAGCGATAAACGAGGCGGTATACTCGGCCGACGGAGCCTGGATTCTGACGGCGAGTGACGATGGAAGTGCGCGCATTTGGGATGCTCGGAACGGCCAGTCCGTTGCGGCATTGCTTGGCCACAAAGGCAAGGTCCTCTCCGTGACATTCTCTCCAGATGGCAGGCGCATGGTGACTGTGAGCCAAGACCACACCGTCCGAGTGTGGAACAGAGAAGATGCCCGGCTCCTCTGTAGCTTTGCTGGCTATCCCGCAGATCCGACCGAAACCTACGCAAACGATAAGGTGGGTCTCCATAACGATCCGGCATTTTCACCGAACGGCAACTTGATCGTAACCGCAGGCTACGACAATATGGCCCGAGTCTGGGATTCTGAAACCGGCCGCCTTCTGGGCGAGTTGAAAGGTCACACAAGCACCGTATGGACTGCCGTCTTCTCTGCCGATGGGAAGAAGATAGTGACCGCAAGCGAGGATAAGACCGCAATAGTTTGGGATGCCATTCACCGAACAATCTTGCGACGCTTATATGGCCACACGAACAGTGTGCGATCCGCGATGTTCTCGCCGGATAGTGCCTGGGTTGTCACCGCGAGCCTCGATGGTACGTCCCGGGTCTGGGATGCGAACACGGGCAGCAGCTCGCTTACGCTTCCCGAGCTCGGTGAAAGGGTGGCATCCGCTGCCTTTTCCCCAGACGGCCGTCGGATACTTACGAGAAGTTTCTCAGCCACTGCCTGCCGTGTCTGGGACGCGAGAACGGGCGTTCTGTTGTCCACTTTGGTTGGACATCTTGGAGTAGTTTCTTCGGCGCGGTTTTCACCGAATGGCGATCGCGTCTTGACGGCGAGTTTTGACCACACGGCGCGCGTGTGGGCCGCAATTCAGGGCCATCCCCTGGCCACTTTCGTTACGAGATTCCCCTTCGCCAACACCTCAGTGTTCTCTCCGGATGGGACACTTATCGTTACCGCGGATTACGATATGTCCGCAAACGCAAATTATGATAACTCCGCATATGTTTGGAACTCCGGAACCGGGAAAATTGTGGCCACCTTGCCAGGGGACGGCGGACGTATTATCGCAGCGATGTTTTCTCCCGATGGGAAGCTGATTGTCACCGCCGGCTATGACCAGGGCGAGCTACTTATATGGGACGCGAAGAGCTTTTCAGAGTTGAAGAAGGTGCACTCTCCGAGCGGGAAATTCGTATCCGCAATGTTCTCGCCAGACAGTCGGCGCATCGTTACCTCGAACGACGACAGTACGGCGAGAGTTTGGGATGCTCAAACCGGTGAGCCTTTAATTACGCTCAATAGCGGCAACGGAACAGTGAGATTTGCGGCCTACTCACCTGACGGTCAGCGCATCGTCACTGCACGCGATACACAAGCCCTTGTGTGGGATGCAACTAGCGGTACGCAGTTGCTGACGCTGGAAGGGCACTCAGGAACACTCTGGTGTGCGACGTTTTCTCCCGATGGAAAGCGCGTTGTTACGGCGAGTTCGGACAATACGGCTCGAATTTGGGACGCGACTAGCGGAGCTGCGTTGATGGTATTGGTTGGCCATAACGACTCGGTCACCGCTGCAAACTACTCCCCCGACGGAAAGCGAATAGTGACATCGAGTAATGATCGAACTGCCAGGGTTTGGGACGCGGCTAGTGGCAACTTGTTAGCCATACTCCCGGGCCACACCGCCGCCGTGAACTGGGCATCCTTCTCTGCCGACGGCAAACGCGTCGCAACCGCGAGCGGCGACTCATCGGCGAGGGTCTATCTGGTTGACTTCGACGAAGTCCTCGCCCTCGCCAAACAGCTTCTCCCAGTCGACCGCGGCAACTAAGCGCGGCGCGGCGATCTGAGCCCGGCCATTTTGGTTGCTGCTAAATCGTCGCTGAGGCGCTCATTGACCCGATTGGTAACGGAAAGTCGGACAGGGTCACGGAATCTGTGAAATGCGCTCGAAGAGCGGCCTGCTTGGCAAGGAACTCGTTTTTGCGCAGCGCGGCGCAATGAGCGCACACCGGAACTTTGCCGTCCGGATGACTGACGTGCCATCCACGAGTTTGGTCTGCTAATGGCCAGTCAGTGCTTCCTAGGTCCACTGCTCGGGTGAACAGGGCGCAACAAGGTTTCTCAGTCACTTGTCCGAGAGGCCGACTTTTCGTCCAAGTGGTTCAAGCGCGGTCGTCGGTGAGCACACTGGCGATTAGCATGAAGTGAGGCGCACTGCTGCTTCCGGTTCACGGAAGCTGTTGACCACAAACTTCTGGATTGAGTGTCCAAAAGTAGCTGACCGGTTGCAATGGATCTCAATGCTCCGTTACAGAAAGGCCGTCGCGAACTGACGTGTCGCTAGGGCCAGCGCTTTCCCAGCCCTAAGAGTGCTCGGCCTGGGAATACACCATCCACGATCTTGCCGTCATCGACGACGACGGTTCCCCCTACCAACAGATAGCGCACCCCTGTGCTTGGCTCCATAGGCTTCTCGAAAGTCGAGCGGTCGGTGATGCTTTCCGCATCGAAAACAACAATGTCGGCATCGGCTCCTTCCTGTAGTCTGCCTTTTAGCCTTGCTGCCGGAGTTGATCGTTCAAGCATTTCCGCCGGCATCAGGCTCATCTTGCGCAGCGCATCCATCAGCGTGATCGTTCCCTTTTCGCGCACGTACTGGGCCAGCACACGCGAATACGTTCCTGCGTTACGGGGATGTCCTTCAAGGCCATCGCTGGCGATCATCACCAGGGAGTTCGGAATCACCTGGTCGAGCACCTCCTGCGTGTAACCGAATACAAGCACGAAGTGCGTCGTGCTGGAACGATACAACGCATCGAATCGATCTTTGGTGAGGTGCTCCCCGGTTTCAGGAAGCACGAGGTTGCCATAGTCGATGCCCATTCTTTTTTGCCAGCCCGGGTTGAAGACTGCTGAGTTGATGGCGGTCATGCCGGCGGTATAGGGATACGCTTCGGTGGTGACATCGAGGCCGCGGGCGCGCGCTCCTTCGATCATGGAGAGACACTCCATTGAGTCGCTTGAGCAAGTGCTGTTGATGTGGACGATATGCAGCGATGCGCCTGTAATCGCGGCGGCTCCGATCACCTCGCTGATCGATTCGATGGAGGAGCCGGGTTCGACGCGCCCGCTGCTGCGTACGTGTGTGTAGACCGGCAACCTCCGTTCGGCAGCAAGGCGAAAAACGTCGATCACCTCCAGTCGCGTTGCGCCTGGCGTGTATTGGATGCCCATGCCGATGGCCAGGCCGCCAGCGTCCAGTTCCCCACGCAGGCGATCCAGGATTCTGTTAATTTGTTCGGGCGAAGCAGGTTGCTGGGTGGCGGGTCCGCTCTTAGGCAGGATGTCCCCCTCCGGCAACGGGGCGCTGAATACGAGCGATCGCGCCGCCACCTGGCTGGCCGAGGTGCCGTAATGGATTAGCGAGCGACCTTCCTTCGCTTTCAAAAACTGAGCAACGTCGGGAGCGCCGATCTCCAGTTCCAATGCCGTGGTGACACCATCGAGTGCCTTGACGCGCTGGCTTGCGAGGTCCTGGCTGTGCTGATGGAGATCGATAAACCCTGGAGCGACCACCAATCCACTGGCATGGATAAGACGGCGGCCGCTCAGTGATTCGGGCGAGATGCGGACGATCTTTCCATCCCGGATGCCGACGTTGCGTACGGCATCCAGTCCGGTTTCGGGATCCATAACCCGTCCGCCTTCAAGCACGAGATCGTACTGCTGCGAATGCAGAATGCCGCTTGTAGACACCAGGAGTAGGAGAGAGAGAATGAGCTTGTGCATGGTTGCTCCGCTTAGAACAGCGATGATATCAGGATGAGACTTCGTTTGGAGCTTGCGGGTGATCGCGTGCGAAAGGGGTTCGATCTTCGGCGATCCGATCATCGCAACAACCATCCTCGGTCGGCAACAGGCCGTATCCATAAACCACAGACCTCGCGCGTACACTCGCCTCTCATTTTGGTCCGAATGGGCCTTCGAGATCGTAAGAGACGGCGGCGACAGAGGGCTCAGCACCTTCTATCTCGATCTCCCATTCGAGCCAGGACCCGCGTGTTGGTGGCGCGAAGCCAATCTCATAGGAAGGTGGGAAGGCCGCCAGCAGGCGCTCGTCACGATAGATCTGGACACAAGTGTCATCCCGCACAGCCATGCGATAAGTGCCCATGCGGAACGGCGCGACTGCGTCCTGCAATAGATGCCACTCCTGGGCATACCAATAGAAAGCGCCCTGATTCGTCACCTTCACCCAGTAGCGATTGCACATCGTGCATCCGCTGCGCACGAATGCCCGCAAGATGAAGTAATCGCGGTCCGATTTGCCGAGCGATATTCTCGCCTCTGCGGTAAATCCTTTCTCAATGTCCAGCGCATCCATGGCGCCCGTGCGTTCATTCGACCAGAGGGTCCGCGCAACGCGATGCGTCTGCATCTGCTCAGGCGACAGCGAGACCGTGAGCAAGGATTTCGATGCCAGTTGCCTGACAGCCGGCATAGGGGAAGGATGAGACGGAGCAGCCTTGATCCATGCGAGGTTGAATGCGTAGTGGTTCATGCTGCTGATGACGTGGATCACTCCATTACGGGCCTGCGTGATGGACACATAGCCGGTGGGTTCCGCGGCGCCGAGGCCCATGTAGACGCGAGCATTGCTGATTCCCGCGATTCCGTGGTCACCATTGCCGTCAGTAAGCAGCCGGCGATCGGGCCACGTTTGCCCATCGTCGTAGGAGACAGCAACGATGAGTTTGGCAAGTTCACGATCGGTCTTTTTCGCGGGTTCGAGAGTGGAGACATCGGGCACAAAGGTCGCCAGCACCAGCGGACCTTCTGCAAGACGAGTCATGGACAAGCGCTGCGTATAGGTGATGGGAGGCAAGGCAGAAGCATGAGCCTGCCATGTCTTTCCGTAGTCGCTTGATATCGACATCGGCATGTGACCGTCGACGTTGGCCCCGCGGCCGAGCGCCATCAAGCGGCCGTCGGCCAGTTCCACGATTCCAGCATGAATGCCGTTGATGGAACCGCCCGTGTCTTCCCAGGTTTGGCCCTGATCCTTGCTCAGCCACATGGCTGAACTCTCTGGATGCGCATCGGCGCCGAAGATCCAGTAGCCATTACTGAGACGCACGATAGGTTGGCAGACCATGTTGCGAAAGCCAAAATCGGGTGCGATGTATCTGGCATCGGACCACGTAACCCCGCAGTCTCTTGAGGTGCGCAAGATAATTTGCAACGGCTCCCAAAGATGCGAGAGCGCGGTGCCGTTCAGATGGTAGAGCGTCTCCTGGCCGTCAAACCAGAGAGCCGGACAGTGATCGTTGCGATCCGGCGTATCCCAGAAGAGATACGAAGCCTCCCACTCGGTGGCGCCGAAAGGGAGGCGCGCGGCGGCTACACACAATTCCCTACCCTGTTCTCGCGCGCAGGAATACCAAATCGCCAACAAATCGCCGTTGGGGCACTCAGCGATAGAAGTATCGTGATTGTGATAGTGGAAGAGCGGACCGTGCGCGTCCCTGGGGATCTTGACAAATGGGCGAGGCCCCGAGAAATACGGCTGCGACGGATCGGGACCTCGCAAAACTTCGGCAAGCGCGCGCCGCGCGACGGGCGGAGACGCGATCTTTGCCGGGATGGCAACCTGTGTGCGCGTGGGCTGCGACTCACCGCAGGCGACGCGAAAGCCGATGGTGAAGGCGCGGGTTTCCGGCAATGCGGCCCCGCGATTAGCCGAACGCAGATAGTAGGCAAAGGTGCCATGGCTGCCACCGCGCGTCACTTTGAATTGGCCGCGCTCGGGTGCGACGCGTGATCGGTTTGTCTCCTCAGGATAGGGCGCATACCAGTCATCGACCCATTCCTCCACATTGCCGTGCATATCGAATAGCCCCCACGGATTTGGCGGCGTCTCGCCAACCCGCAGGCTCACTTTGTCACCCGCAGATTGGAAGTCCGTAACCCGAGGGTTCTTCAGATAGAAATTCGGAAGTGTATCGCCAGTAGAGAAGAGCGCGCGTGTACCGGCACGCGCGGCGTATTCCCACTCAGCCTCGGTTGGGAGACGGAAGGGCTTACCCTCGCGTTTCGCAAGCCAATTGCAGTAAGCCGTTGCCTCATGCCAGCTCACATAGATCACCGCCTCATCGTCGTCCTTTGAGAAGCCGAACTTGCCGCGCTGCTTCCTGTGTTCCGGATCGAATTGCTCGTATTCCTGGTTCGTTACTTGAGTCGCTCCCAGGTAGAACGGCGCGTGAATTGTTGTGGCGGCGCTGGGATGCTCATCGTAATCCCCGTCTTCAAACAGAACATCCGAGAGTACAAGACGGGCCGGATCACCGCGGGGAAACATCGCCTGCAGCTCGGCCCGCGTCATGTAGGCAAGCGGCTCGCACATTGAGAGTGGAATCTTTCTCTGCTCGCCCATGAGGAACGTGCCCGGCTCAATCAGGAGATACTCGGCGCCGGACTGGTCGAAAAGAGAATCCCGACTGGATCGAGATGCGCCGAAGAGCCTGCGGAAGAAAGCCAGTTGTGTGGAAACAACGGAGGCTCGAATGAAACGACGCCGCGTCCATTTAGGATTCATCATGAATAGAGCCTCGCTTCCCGGATTGCAAAAACGCCGGACAGACCGATGGAGTCTGTCCGGCGTCGATGATACAGGTCGATCAGAAGCTGTACTTGAGCTCCAGTTCTAACTGGCGCGGCTCCGAACGTGTGCTCTGTACGTAGCCCCAGGTGCTACCACCCCCGGTCGTCCTTCCTTCGTTGTTGTAGCTGACGATATTGCCAACGTTGTAGGCATTGGCGTTGAAGACAAGTTGATGCAAATCGTGCAGTGTCCAGACCTTCTGCAGCGCTGTATCGACCTGGCGGAAGCCCTGTGCCCGCTCCGATCCCACGCTGGCGGTGCCGAAGATGGGCGCGCTGCCCGTGGAGGCCACGGCCGGCTGACCATAGGCGCAGACGCCATCGTCGTAGCCTGAGGTGCCGCATGTGCCGGCGCCCACATTGCCGGAGTGAGTTGCCGACGGGTCGGTGCCCCATTCTCCGGCGATGACATAGGTGTAGCCCGCCCCCGTACTGCCATCAAGGCCCGGATTTGGCGCGTACGATCCGCCGCCACTGGTTTCGTACCAGCCATCCACACGGTGGCCCGACAGAATCATCCGGCGATAGTGGTTGGCGCGGCGTGTGCCCGCTCCATTCGCGCCACTGCTGCCGTTGGCGGTGATGGTGTTGGGCTGGCCCGAGAACATGACTGCACTGCCCGACACCGTCCACCCGCCGATCACTTCATTGAGCCACATGGGAGCGCTGCCGCCGAACTGCTGGCCGCGGCCAAACGGCAGTTTGTAGACCCAACTGGCATTGAGCATGTGACGGCTGTCGCTGCCCGTGGGGCCGTACTCGCAGCGCAGACAGAAGTTGTTTTGCGGATTGCCGCCGGCCACATTGTTGTCGTTGATGGAGACCGGGCCGGAGGTATCGCTCATTGCGTGGGAGTAGGTGTAGTTCAGTTGGAACTCCAGCCCGTAGGATGGACGCAACCGATACGTGGCCTCGCCGGCGTTAAAGTTTGAGTACGCCTCCGTCTCGAAGAGCTGCACGGAGGCGGTGCCAACGGTCACGTTTCCGGCTGGCGTACTGACGGTTGTCGTGTCAAAGGCCCCACTGGCCGGTGTGGCGACCAGCGTTTCCTGGTTGATGTTGCGCTCGTCGCCGAGGTGCTGCGCTACGTTGCCAACGTATGCCACAGTCACGCTCTGCTTCCCGTTTATCGCGTACTCCGCAACCAGGGAGTATTGCGGCTCCATCATCGGCTTCAGAGTGTTCCACGCATTGAAGGAAACACCGGTGATGCTGGCGCCGGAGGTGCCGAAGCCATTGGTGACTGCGTAGGGAGATCCCGGCGTGGGGACACCTCCGCTAACCGAAGGCGTCGTCGCGTTGTTGGCAATGCCAATGTGGTACGGAGCGTTGCCGATGTGGTTGTGCAGCATGTTGTAGTCCATGTACGTGGTGATGCCGAAACCGCCGCGCACCACCAGATTCTTGTGTAGCAGGTCAGGATTCCATGCGAATCCGATACGCGGATCGATGTCGTCCTTGGTGGAGGCGTACAAAGAGCTGCTGTTTCCGTTCTGCCCGGCCAGCTCCAGCGCGCCAGTGGCAGGATTGATGTCGGAAAGTTTGTTGTGGACCTCATACATGGGCTGGTCGTATTCCCAGCGCACCCCATAATTGACGGTGAGGGCTGGCGTCAGCTTGAAGTCGTCCTGGGCAAAGAAACCCAGGCGATACTGGCGCAAGCCGACGTCTCCCGTCTGTTCTGAGACCGAGTAGCTGGAGGAGTAATCGAGCAGGAAGTCAGCGAAATCGTAGCCGATCGACTGGCCGAGTGCCGGATCGCCCGTGAACGCGCCGCCATAGTTGAATCCGCCCAGCAGGCCGCCGGAGTTGTTCTGGAAGAAGTTGTTCTGCGCGCGGAAAATCTGCGCACCAAACTTGCTGATGTGGCGGCCGTGCTGCCAGGTCAGGTTGTCGCCGTAGGTGAACTGGTTGTCCAGGGCGAGATTTGACGAACCGGCGGTGCCAAAGGTCATGACGCCGGTGCTGTTTGTGCTTTCGGTGAAGCTTTGGGCGCTGAAACCGGGTACGTCGTTGGTCCACGGGATGCCGACAAGTGCGTTACCGTTCCCGAACTTGCCCGAGAGATCGAGCGGGTAAGAGTTATAGTGCATGCGCGTGAAGCCGGCGCGCGCTTCGTTCACGATGCTGGTAGAGATGGTGCGCGTGTAAAAGAGCGCGAATTGCTTGAAGGGAAAATCGCTGATGACCGGGAAAGAAATCGGCGTCAGCGCCTGCCGTTGACCGTCGTCGGCTTCGCCTTCAGACCAGCGCGCGGAGATGCGGTCCTTGTCCGTGACGGCCCAGTCTACCTTCATATCGCCCTGATCGTTGCGCGTCAGCGCCTTGACGATGGACTTGTAATTGTTCTGGATCGGCGCAGCCGAGGGCGCGGCGTTGGGCAGCGGCAACAAGGTCGCATTCGCGAAGAGGTACTTGGCTACGGGGTTTTTGATGGGCACGAGGTTCTGATAGAACGTGCCGCCGATGGTCTGGTTGAGCGGCGCGAAGCCGTTTTGCGAATCGTAGAGTTGCGGTACGGCGGAGCCGAAGTAGGCGTAACCGGCCAATGGCGAAACGCTGGTGTCCGGCGAGCCGCTGGCGGCGGTGGTATTGCCGCGCCATGCATTCAAAGGCACGTTGGCCGACCCAATGCCGGCCGATGGCTTGCGATAGGCTTCGTAATCGGAGAAGAAGAACAGCTTCTTATGCAGGAAAGGCACAGGGCCGCCAAACGTACCGTTGTACTGGTTCTGCGTGTATTGACTGCGGGGCGAAAAGGGCTGGCCTGGCAAAACACGCTTGTTTTGGAAGAGATTGGCGTCCATCAGGTAGTTCTGAAGGTAGTAGTCCGCGCTGCCGTGATACTTGTCCGTGCCGCTCTTGGTAACCACCGGAATCTGCGTCGCGCCATCACCGTACTCGGCGGGCGCCACATTCGAGATGATCGTCACTTCCTGCACCGCTTCCGGCGCAATGTTGTATGCCGGCGTGCCGTAGCCGTTGGAGAGGTTGGCGCCGGTATCCACGATGCTGATGCCGTCAATGGTGAAGTTGGTGGTATAGGTTCGGTTGCCATTCACATTGGGCAGCGTGGCAAAGCTCTGCACACGTTCGCCGGAGTTGTCGGGGCTGCTTTGGCCCGCGCCATTCCACTGGTTGCCGTCGGCCACGGTGCTGCCTGGAACCAACTGCGTTAGCTCGACGAAGTTGTGGCCGTTGATGGGCAGATTGTCCACCAGCGTTTGCGAAATGGTGGTGCTAATGGCCCCATCGCTGGTGTTCAGGATGGGCGTCGTGCCTGCATTCACGTTCACCGAGGTCGAAGTGGAACCAACCTTGAGCGTTGCATTCAACTCCACGTCCTGAGCCACTTCGACGGTTATCGCAGGTACCACCTCGCGGCTGAATCCGGTGGCCTGAAAGCTGACACTATATTGACCCACTGGAAGGAATCGGATGCTGTACAGACCCTCCTTGTTTGTGGTGGTCGATGTCGGTACCTGGGTTGCGACGTTCGTGGCGGTCACCTGGACGCCCACGACAACTGCGCCGCTTGGGTCGGTGACGCGTCCGTTGATGTTGCCCGTGATGGTTTGGCCCAACGCAATCCCGCAAAGGGCTATCAACGAGAAGGCTAGTGAAAGGGTAGTTTTGATGCGCATCTGGCAATCCTCCCGTAATCTGTGAAATCGTTCTGCTTCAGCCGGCTCGAAGGAATTGAAACTCTGATGGCCGGCCGGCCCTCCGATCGGCGGTTCTCCACGGGAAACTTGACCTTGGAGAATTGCTTCATCTTAATTCTGCAAAAAATGAAACGTCAAGTAGTTTTTTAAGACATTCCAACTTTTATGGAACAACGATGCGACGATTGTGTGCTTCCAACTGCACCTCGCTCTATCATCGAAATCCTTGCTATAGCTTCCGTATTTTGAAAGCAAGCATGTCACGTTGTGATTGAAGTTTGGTAGCACGGCTTTTGCGGGCGGCCGAAGAACAGCACAGACAGCAGCAGGGCCCCTGCGCACAGATAAACAACCGAGACGAGAGCCATGGCCAGGCCGAGTCCGTAGCGGCCTGCCAGCAGCCCGACGACTAAGGGCGCAAGGCCGCCTCCGCCCATCCATCCCACGGTATTCATCCATCCGGTTGCCACACCGCGCGCAGCCACGGGGACCGCGTCAAAAAGCGATGCAAAAATGTTGGCGTCGTAAAGGCCCTTGAAGAATCCCCAGGCGGCAAGGCTGACCAAAACCGTGACGATGGATCGCGTCTGGCAGCAGAGAAAGACGAAGGGCGCGCCGCACAGAACACCCACAGCCTGGATGACGACGCGGCCAGCGGCGAGGCGCTGCACCAGGCGATCGGCGAGCCATCCACCGGCCAGGGTGCCTGCCATGGATCCGATCTGTGCAAAAGCTGTGGCTGTCAAACCCGACATGGCCAGGTTCAGATGGAATGCGTGATAGAGGTACGAGGGCATCCACACCAGCAAAACCACCGCAACAAAGTTGGCGCAGGCAAATGCTGCCATGAGCAAACTGATGGTGGGCGTGCGCGCCACAAATAATGCGAATGCGGCAAAGCTGGGCGGGGGCCAGGGGGCGCATTTGGCTGGCAGTGCTCCTTCGGTCTCTTCTGTCGCGCCACGCTCTGGCTCGATCAGCAAGCAGATGAGCAGGACTCCGAACAACGCCCCGGCCACCCCGAAGCAGACGAATGGCCAGCGCCAGTCATAACGTTCGGCGAGCCAGCCTGCGCAAAAACCACCCACGATGGTACCCGCGTAGACGCTGGTTTGGTGAAGGCCGAGCGCCCGGGAACGAGTGCGTGGTCCGTGATAGTCGCTCATCATGGAGAGCGCAGCAGGAAAGTACAGACTCTCGCCAAAGCCCATCGCGCAGCGCAGAATGGCCAAGCTCCAGAGCCGGCTGGTGAGAGCCGTTGCGGCGCAGATCCAGCTCCAAAACTCAAGGCCGCTGATGATCGCGGTTTTGCGGCGCATGCGATCTACGGCATAGCCCGCAAATGGCGCGGCCAGGCCATATGCCCAGGCGAACGAGGAGCCCAGCAGGCCCAGTTCGGCGAGATTGAGATGAAGACGCGATTGCAGAAGCGGAAAGACCGAGAAGATGGCTTGACGGTCGGCATAGTTGAGGAAACCGACGACCCAGAGTACGGCGACAAGCAGCCAGCGATAGGAAGAAGTTGGGGCGGCTTGAGATTGGATGAGAGAAATACGGCCTCCCGCCTTGCTAGAGACTTTCCTCAGCATGAGAGCAGGAAGGGGGAGGGATTGTCCACGGAAAAGCACAATTTGGTGAAGATTTCGAGGTCATGGTTTCAAATATCAATTTGGATTTCACTTTTCTAATATTTCTCGATATACTGGCCGCACCAATGCCTTCGCGCCTCCTATCCCGCCCGCTCCGTGGCATCGTTCCCCCGATGGTGACACCTTTGGATGGCCCCGCCTCACTTGATCGTGCCGGCTTGGAGCGGTTGATCGAACACCTCATTGAGGGCGGAGTACATGGCCTTTTCATTCTGGGTACCACCGGTGAGGGGCCGGCGCTCAGCTATCGGCTGCGTCGCGAGGTCATCGACCGGACCTGCTCGCAAGTGGCGGGCCGTCTGCCGGTTCTGGTTGGGATAACCGACACGTCATACGAAGAGAGCTGCAACCTGGCCAAGTTTGCCGGGGATATGGGAGCCGATGCCGTTGTCACGGCCCCTCCCTTTTACTTTGCCGTAAGCCAGAACGACCTTTTCCGGCTAGTTCAAAAGCTTTCGAGTGCGGTGGAACTACCGCTGTTTCTCTACAATATGCCCAGCCTCACTAAAACCTGCTATGAACTGGAAACCGTGCTAAGGGCCGCGGAGCTGCCCAACGTTTACGGGTTGAAAGACAGCTCAGGCGAGCCACAGTACCTCCAGACACTTGCCCGCCTGATGATTGGCCGGCCAGACTTCACTTTGCTGGTCGGGCCCGAGAATCTCTTGTTCGAATCCCTCGCAGTGGGCATCCATGGCGGTGTCTGTGGTGGAGCTAATCTCTTCCCCAAGCTCTTTGTCGACCTATATGAGGCAGCTCGCGCGGAAAACACGAAAGTTGCGCTCCAGTTGCAGGCACGGATTCGGAAACTTGGAGAGTTGCTCTATGGAATCGGCGAAGCCCAGTCAAGTTACCTCCGTGGGCTCAAGCTCGGCCTCGAAGTCATGGGCATCTGCAGCAGCACGTTGGCGCTTCCGTATGTCTCGGCTGACTTGAGCCACCATGAAACGCTTGCCGAAACATTGAAAGAGTATGCGTAATATGAAATGCTTACTTTCGAAAGGTGAAGACCGAGCTGATCATGCCAAAGACTAAGCGGGCAAAATCGGGCGGGGGTGTGCGCCAACCTGGTAGAAATGCTGCGGGGGATGGCCGCTATTTCTCCCGTGCCGTAGGCAAGGCGATTCAAATCCTGGAGACGCTTTCCCGCGGCGGGGAAGCCATGAGTTTGAGTGAACTCTCCAAGCAGAGCCAATTGACCAAGAGTTCGGCATTCCGGCTCCTGCAAACGCTCGAGACGCTGCACTATATCCGGCGCGATCACGATGGTCGCTATTTGCCCTCCAACAAAAATATTGCCGTGATTTCGACACAGTATGTGAACACGCTGACCGCTGCTGCGCGTGAGCCAATGCGGCGCTTGAATATGGAATTTGGCGAGACCGTGAGTCTCGCAGTGTTGATGCACAACCATGTCGAAGTGGTAGACGTTGTCGAGAGCGCAAACCTCATTCGTATGACAAATATTGCCGGCCGCATCTTGCCGCCTCATGCAAGCTCGATGGGAAAGGTGGTCACGGCCTGGCAGGATGCCGAGACGCGAAAGCGGCTGCTCCAGAGTTATGGCCTGACACGCTACAACGAAAACACACTTGTTGACGAGCAGACCATCGAAGATGAATACAAGCAGATTCGTGCTCGAGGCTACGCTTTTGATGCGGAAGAAACCACGCTCGGCGGCTTTTGCTTCGGCGCCCCAATTTTCTTTGCCCCGGGGAAGGTCGGAGCCGCGATCAGCCTGTCGATGCCCAAGACACGGCTGAAGGATGACGAGCGCCGGCAGCGAATCATAAAGGCACTAAGAGGCGTAGCCGAAGAGGTTTCGCAAACTCTGATGCAACCGGGACCACTCGGCGCCAAAGTGGCCTGAAATTCATTCGGGTCCCCTGACACGCAACCGCATAGGAGGCGTTTCGATGGATTTTGGCCGTGCCTGGTTGCGCACCCTCTTCTTGAGGCCGTTCAGCGGTCTCGGGTGCGCCCTTTTCATTCTCACGGCACTCTCTACATCGCGAGCGCAAGTCGTCGATCTGTCCCATACGTCGGTGTTCGTACCGCAGGATGTCGATGGTCCGGAAGCAGCCGCAGTTCAACTTCTGGTCAGTGAGGTCGCCAAACGCACGGGTGTGTCGTGGCGCGTGAGTGCATCGGACTCATTGGAGAATCGGAAGGCCTGCGAGTCGTGCATCCTCATTGGACGCTCCAATCAATTCCGGCCCTCGTCGCTTGTTCCTTCCGCTTTGCCCGCCGGCGCCATGAAGCCGGAAGCATTTCAGATCGAAACTATGCGGACTGGGTCCGCGCACCGCCTGATGATTGCAGGCGAGGACGACCGCGGCGTGCTCTACGGCATCGGATTCCTCCTGCGGCACATCGAGTATTCAAGGGACCACGCAATCCTGCCGGCGCCGCTTCACGTTGTGTCTGCGCCGCAGTTTGCCGTTCGCGGCCACCAGCTCGGCTACCGCTTCAAGAACAACACCTATGACGCCTGGACGCCGGAGCAGTTTGAACAGTACATCCGCGATCTGGCCGTGTTCGGAACCAATACCATTGAGCTTTTACCGCCCAACACCGACGACGCCCCATCAAGTTCTCTATTTCCTCTTCCGGCCATGGAAATGATGACCCGTGTTTCAGGGATCATCCAAAAATATGGCCTGCGTTGTTCGGTCTTCTATCCAGCAATGGCAAAGGACTATTCCGATCCGCGGACCGTCGAGTCGGAGCTTCGTGTATGGGGCGATGTCTTCGACAAATTGCCGCAGGTCGATGAGCTCTACGTCCCCGGCGGCGATCCCGGCCACACGGATCCCGCAGTCCTTTTTCCGTTCCTCGCGCAGGTTGCGGAAGTGCTGCACCGATCGCATCCCCACGCCGGCGTTTGGGTTTCCGCCCAGGGTTTCAATGCCGACCAGATGCGCCGCTTTTATGCGCTCGTGGCCGCGCGGCCGCCGTGGCTGACTGGCATTGTTGTCGGGCCGCAATCGCGCGACGGCCTGGAAGTGCAGCGCGCCCACATTCCCAAACAAATCCCAATTCGTTTCTATCCCGACATCGCCCACTCGATGCATTCGCAGCTTCCGGTCCCCAAGTGGGACGTGGCCTATGCGTTGACCGAGGGCCGCGAAGTAATCAATCCGCGTCCCCTGGCGGAAACCGCGATCTTTCGCCATTACGCCCCGTACATGAACGGCTTCGTTACTTATTCAGAAGGTGTGAACGATGACGTCAACAAATTCATCTGGAGCGCGTTGGGGTGGTCTGCGCAAACCAATCCGTTGGCAACGCTGCGGGAATACGCACGATACTTTGCCGGCAGCGACGGGTTTCAGTCGGATGATTTCGCCCGTGGCATTGTATCCCTCGAAAGAAACTGGGAAGGCCCTCTCGCCGCCAATAATTCCGTTGACGCCACATTGCAGTTCTTCGAAAAGATGCAGCAGACGGCCGCACCGGCTCAATCCAGCAACTGGCGATTTGAGGCGGCACTCTACCGAGCCTTTACCGATGCGTATGAGCGCCATCGTCTGCTCATCGCAACCGCGCAGGAGCAGCGGGCGCTCGGCTCCCTCGCCGCCGCCGATCGCGCCGGCAGCGATGCGGCCATGCGACAGGCCGAGGAAGCACTCAACGCCGATTCGCCGGAGCTCACATCGCTTAGGCCCTGGCGGAATGCCATCGAAGATCTGGCCGGCCGGCTCTTTCACGACATCGGGCTGCAATTGAGCGTGGCAAAATATGGCGCTTCCGCAATCGACCGTGGCGCTACGCTCGATACAGTCGATGTCCAACTCAACGATCGCGTGTGGCTTGAGCGGGAGTTCGCGCGCATTGGCGGGATGAACGACGAGACCGAACGACTGCAAGCGATCGCAGCCCTTGTCCACTGGCGTGACCCCGCACCCGGCGGCTTTTACGACGATCTTGGAGACCCATTATCGGAACCGCACCTGGTGCGCGGTCCGGGGTATCCCACCGATCCGGCGTTCTTCCGCACTGCAATCGACGGTATTGCTGACCGCGCACCCGACCAGGGTTGGCGGCTTTCGCAAATCTCCTATGCTGGTGCAAATTACGATCATCCGCTCGAACTTCGATTCTCTGGACTACGCGCGCATGTCCAGTACAAACTCCGTATCGATTATGCCGGTGAAGATTACACTGTTCCGGTCACACTCATCGCCAACGACTCGTATGTGATTCATGGCTCGCGCCCCCGCGCCGCCAACCCTGAGACGGTTGAGTTCACTCTTCCAATCAAAGAAACCGAGAGCGGATCGCTCGATCTGAAATGGACGCGCCCGCCAGGACTCGGCGGAGGTGGACGCGGACTCCAGGTAGCTGAGGTATGGCTCGTCCCTCTGCCCAGCGCTCAAAAGAAAGAGACCAACCATTGACGCAGTTGATCATCGCTGGATCGGCGAACGCGCCGCGTGTCGATGAGCGGGCGACGGAGAGCCGCGAGGAACGGAATCTCGAGGAGAAATATTCATGACTCTAACGCGACGGGAATTATTAGCGGGCTCGTTGATGACCCTTGGCTGCGGATATGCTGTGGGAGAATTTGCGGCGCCTCCTGCGCCATTTGGCGCCCTGCCCTCTGCACGGCAACTGCGCTGGCAGCAAATGGAGACGAACGCATTTCTGCACTTTACCGTGAATACCTTTACCGACAAGGAGTGGGGCGACGGCGATGAGGATCCGGCCGTCTTCAACCCCGTGGGCTTCGATGCCGATGCCATCGTGCTTGCGCTGAAAGCCGGCGGGATGAAAGGCGTAATCCTCACCTGCAAGCATCACGATGGCTTTTGCCTGTGGCCGACACGCACCACGGACCACTGCATCCGCTTCAGCCGTTGGAAGGACGGCAAGGGCGACATTGTGGGTGATATCTCAAGGGCCGCAGCGCGCCACGGCCTGAAGTTCGGAGTCTATGTTTCCCCCTGGGACCGCAATAACGCCGACTACGGAAGACCCGCTTACATCGCCACGTACCGCCGTCAACTGACGGAATTGTTGACAGGGTACGGTCCGGTGTTCGAAGTCTGGTTTGATGGCGCCAATGGCGGCAAGGGATACTATGGCGGCGCTCGCGAAACCCGCATCATTGACAAGCACACGTACTACGATTGGCCTACGACATGGGCCCTGGTGCGAAAACTACAGCCCGACGCTGTTAGGTTCAGCGATGCGGGGCCGGATATCCGATGGGTGGGCAACGAAAAGGGCATTGCCGGCGAGACCTGCTGGGCAACCTGCGATCCAGTATCCAAAGATGGAAAGCCAGCAGTACCCGGCGACGCACAATTCGATCAACTCAACACCGGCACGCGCTTTGGCTCGCGCTGGCTGCCGGCCGAGTGCGATGTCTCCATTCGCCCCGGTTGGTTCTGGCACGAACACGAGAACAGCCAGGTGAAAACACCCGATCAATTATTGGAGCTGTACTTCCAGTCGGTCGGCAGAGGAGCGAACTTGCTTCTCAATGTTCCACCCAATCGCCAGGGGCAGTTGTCGCCGCAGGACGTGAATTCAATTACAGAATTTCGTCGGCGTCTTGAGACGATCTTCGGTGCCAACCTCGCCGCCGGGGCGAAGCTGAAACCCTCAAACGTGCGCCTGCGAAATCCCCATTTTGGCGCGGCGATGCTGCTGGACGGCAATCCCGATACGTACTGGGCAACTGACGACGCGATTCACACGCCTGAGCTGGTTGTCGACTTCGGCCGGAACCTTAAGTTCAACATCTTCCGGCTGCGTGAGGCTATCCAGTTGGGACAGCGAATCGGCGCATTCGCTGTGGACGCATGGCAGCAGGACTCGTGGACACAAATCGCTCAAGCCAACAGCGTCGGTTCGTGCCGTTTGATTCGCTTGCCCGCAACAATCGAAGCGCCGCGGCTCAGATTACGGATAACCGACTCTCCGGTTTCTATTGCGCTTGCTGACCTTGGCGTGTTTTTAGAGTTATAGATTCTCACTTCTTGTCGGGGCCGACCGCGACTGCTATATAGTCACACCGGCAAACTTCACCCTATCGCAGTGTAGATAAAACTGCCGCTGTCAGAGCACCCAAGAGCCACAAGGTTCAACTAGGGTTGGGGTCGGCGCGGTAAAAAATTCAATGGAAAGCACTTCGGTTCTTAGGGAATCAACAGATCTCCATAAGCCATTGAACCTGCTTCGGGAGCAGGTGGTCTGTGCTTTCAGCCCTTCACTTTCCCATGCCGGATGAACAACGGGCAATTGTGAAGAAATCGTCAACTTGTGAACAGCCCAATGCGCTCATCGACTTATTGACCGCTTCGGAAACTGGCCGTAAAACCGGCTACCGAGAGAAGTGACCTCCGAAGGTGAGCCCCCGTTGGAAACCATGTGGACGAGCAGCCGATTACACGACCGAAACGCAGAATATCGTGCCGAATCAAAACTGGAATCGCGCATTGGACCGTTGTCGTCAGCCGGTATTCGCGCGTAGGTAGATCGGCGGATACGTGCCGACTTGAAGGGACGACACGCGCGGCACTCAAATCTGCCCGACGCCGTTTCCACACCGTCTTCGTGACATCGGCTCGTGTGGCGTCTAGAATTGCGTTGTCTCTTTAGCCACACAACTACTTGGAGCTTGCCTATGCGTCGCAATGTTTGTCTGCTTACGCTTTGCCTTGTAACGCTTGCGGTACAGAATCACGCACAAACGACACAGACGAACAGAACGCAAGTCTCCGCGGCTGCAGGCCCTCGCATCGAGATGCCGCTCCGCGACGGATGGCGCTTCAGACTGGGCCCGGAATCTGCGACAGAACTCGAGGCTGCGCCGGATGCGACATGGACGACCGTCAGCGTGCCCCACACCTGGAACCGGGTGGGCTACTACAAGGACGAACCCGCGTCCCACATTAACACTGCGCAGAACGTGGTGACCACGCAGGGCGTTGGCTGGTACAAACTTGTCTTCACGCCTCCCGCGAACATCGCGGGCATGGAGAGCTTTTTGCAGTTCGACGCAGCGAGCCGCATCGCGACCGTCTGGTTGAACGGAACCATGCTCGGCACGCACCGGGCAGGCTTCTCGCGCTTTCGCCTGGACAGCACGGCAGCACTGAAGCCAGGCCAGGAGAACTCGCTTACGGTGAAGGTGGACAACACGAAGCCCGCACTGGGAAGCTCGACTGCCGACGTGTTGCCGCTCACGGGAGACTTTTTTGTGTACGGCGGTTTGTATCGACCGGTAACACTTGTCTTCACCAGGAAGATGCATCTTGATTTGATGGACTACGGCTCCTCTGGCGTCTATGCAAAGACGGCGTCCATCGCGTCTGAGAGTGCACAGGTGCAGGTGCGCGCACGGGTGCGCAACGACGGTGTGCGGAGTGGCGCGGTTATGCTCCGAATCCTGCTCGTTGACGCGCAGGGCAAGGTTGCGGCACAACAAGAGCAGTCCGTCACCGTGGGAGCAGCAAGCGTGGAAGAGCGCACCGCGAACGTGGCTGTGCCGCATCCGCATCTGTGGCAAGGCGTGGAAGATCCTTATCTCTACCACCTGGTGGTGCAGCTCTCAAACAAGTCTTCCCAACTGGTGGATAGGGTCTCGATCCCCTTCGGCATCCGGCAGGTACGCTTCGATCCGGATCAAGGACTGTTCCTGAACGGAAAACACGTGGCAGTCCACGGCGTGGGTTATCACCAGGATCGTGAAGGCAAAGGTTGGGCGTCGCAACCGGAGGACGTTGCCGCGGATGAGGCGATGATGCGTGAGATGGGGGTGACCGGCATACGCCTGACCCACTACCAGCATGGCCAGCCGATTCACGACCTGGCAGACCGCGACGGACTGGTGCTGTGGGACGAGATACCGCTGGTAAGTCAGTGGACGTTGGGCGATAGCTTGCAACCGACAGATGCGCTTCGTGAGAACGCGCGGCAGCAACTACGGGAGCAGATCGCGCAGAACTACAACCACCCCTCGGTCGTCACCTGGTCCATCGGCAATGAGATTGATTTTGGAAACAGCATGCCCGGATTTGTCGGGAGCAGGAGAGGCGCGGGACCAGATCCCCTGCCCTTGCTGAAAGAGTTGAACCAACTCGCGCACGAACTGGACCCCGACCGGCCCACAACGCTGGCCACCTGCTGTGAAGGCAGAAGTTCTGGACCCAACACCACGGTGCCGATCACAGCTGCGGTCACCGACCTGTCGGGTGCGAACCGCTACTTCGGCTGGTACTACGACAAGCCTTCTGACCTGGGCCCCCATCTTGACGCGCTGCACCGCACGCGGCCGGCACAACCCATGGCGGTCACGGAATACGGCGCTGGAGGCGCTATATCGCTGCATTCCGACAATGCGCTGGGTGGCGCGGAGTCGCGCAATCGGCCTCAGGCCGAAGAATACGAGTCTTACATTCACGAACAGAACTGGTCCACGCTGCGCAGCAAGCCGTACTTGTGGGGTACGTTTCTCTGGAACTCCTTCGACTTCGGGACCACCACGCGCAGCGAAGGCAACTCCCAGGACATCAATACCAAGGGCATCGTGACCTTTGACCACAAGCACAGGAAGGATGCGTACTTCTTTTACAAGGCCAACTGGACGACGACGCCAACTGTTCACATCAACTCCATCCTTTATACGGAGCGAGCCTATCGGCTCGCAGATGTGCGGGTGTACAGCAACGCGCCGAAGACTGCGCTGAATGTGAATGGAAAGCTGGTTGGTGTGATCGCAGACTGCCCGGATCGCATCTGCGTCTGGAATGGTGTCGTGCTAAGCCCCGGCGCGAACAACATTGTCGCGACTGGCACGTTCCCCAAAGGAGATGTCGAGGATAAAGTGCAGTGGCATCTTTCCGACGCAGCTGCAAAGAGCACCTTGATTGATTGCGGCGCACTGGTTGCGGGCGCAAGCCCGGACAAACGCTTTGGCTCGGATACATTCTTCGAGGGCGGCACTGCGCAGATGATCTCCGGTCCTGGAAATGGGTTCAGAGCTCCAGCTCCGGTGTCAATTGCCGGGACCACAAGTCCAGCGGTGGCGGCCACTTACCGCACCGGAACGTTCATCTATCGAATTCCGGCGGCTGACGGTCCGCACAGCGTAGTCCTCACGTTTGTTGAGCCGTCACTCCATGCAGGCGACCGCATCTTCGATGTTTTCGCGAATGGGCAGAAAGTTCTGAACAATCTGGATGTGGCGGCCGCCGCGGGGGCTGCGCTGACCGCGTATCAACAACATTTCGATGTGAACGCCAGAGATGGCATGGTGATTCTCGAGTTCAAACCGACCAAAGGAGACGCGATCGTTTCGGCGATAGAGGTGCAATAGCATCGCAAGTGGTCTGGGCCTGTGCCACCTTCTGAAGGTGATCTGCGTTTCGTTGATCTCGGCCAGTCTTAGTTAGTCTTTGCGCCTGGTGCAATCCAATCTCTCGTATTCATCCGAATTTAGTCCTGGTAACGCCCAGCGTCCGGGAGCTTTTCTGGAGTGATGATCGAGCGCCAAGGAGGCAGAACTCAGGGCTCCGGGCGCGTCACCGGCTATCAGGCAACTGATATAGAACGGGCAATAGCAGACACAGTTCTCACTGACCGACTAACCTCATGATCCGCCGAAATGGAGGGCGGAAATCATGAGGAAAACGAAAGCGACTAAGGCAAAGGGCAAGAAGAGCGACCAAAGACCAAACTTGGTATACCGGATCTGGAACACTCGAAAACCGCAGTCCTGCGGAGCCTTGGTTCTCCGGACTCAGTGCGGGGATACCAGCATGCCATCGACGAGTTCGTCGCCTGGTACTGTTCCGAACCACGATTGGCGTTCAACAAAACAGTGGCGTCGCGTTATCGATTTCACTTGGACGAGCGCGGCCTCGCGCCGGGGACGATCAACGTGCGCATGGCGGCCGTGCGACGGTTGGCTCACGAGGCGGCTGACTCTGGACTGTTGAGCCCTGAATTGGCCGCTGGCATTCACCGCATTAAGGGTGTCCGTAAGCTGGGCTCTCGTTTGGGCAACTGACTTACAGCGGGCGAGGCGGCGGCGCTCTGGCAGGTGCCCGATGGACAAACTCTTACCGGAAAACGCAATCGGGCGATCCTGGCCAACCTGCTTGGTTGCGGTCTGCGCCGCCGCGAGCTTGTTGAATTGACGATGGAGAGCTTGCAGCGTCGCGAGGAGCGCTGGGCCATCGTCGATCTCATTGGCAACGGAAGACACATCCGAATCGTTCCCGTCCCGAATTGGGTAAAAGAGACGCTCGATGCGTGGCTAGTTGCCGCCGGCATCGAGAGCGGTCCTCTCTTCCGATGTGTGTGTCGGGCGGGCAATCCCTGGGGAGACGGAATTTCAGCAAAGACGGTCTGGCACGTTGTCAAAAAGACTGCCGCGAGCATGAACATTCCACATCTCGCGCCACATGATCTCCGGAGATCGTGCGCGCGCCTCTGCCATGATTCGGGTGGCGAGCTCGATCAGATTCAGTTTCTTCTCGGGCATGTCTCTGTGCAAACCACCGAACGCTACTTTGGCGGCAGACGTCGTTTGAGAGTAGCGGTCAACGACAAACTCGGCATCGAACCTGGGTGAGTCGTCGACTTTACAGACACGTGGATCATTGACTTCCTCAGTGACATGGCGCCGCCAGGGCCAAAAACCACACGCGGCTGTTGCTCAGCTTGTTACTGACGAGTGGACGGTCGACCGGAACTCCGCTGAGGCCAAAAGCCGACTTTCCGGTATAAACCGGCGGTATCTCTTCCAACGGTGCGCACGGTTCCACAAGTCCGACATGGGGACTTCTCGTCAGAATAGAGGGCAGGACCCGCGGCCTTGTTTTTAAAGTCCGACATCCGCAGTAGTGCGTCTTATCGTTCAGGATTCTACGGCCGCGTTGCTCTCCAAGAAGATGAACTTATCCCACCGGTCTCGCGCTTAGGGCCTTTTCCCCTCGGCAATATTTGACCTGTCTGCCTCGAAACTGGCATCGATCTCTGCGATCGTTGGCGGGTTCGGTACATGCAGCCTGTCGATAAGCTCGCGAAAGCCTGGCTCATCGTTCAGAGTTAGCAGGTCCAGATCCTGGCGTGCATAGGGGAACTCGTCCAGATGGTTGTCGAATTCTTCTCGCAGCAGGCGAACGGCTTCGGCCCTTTCCCCCATTCGAACATAGGTTGTTGCCAGGAGACCGATGTTCAGCTTCCCTTCCGCGGCCAGTCGTTTCTGAACGGCCTGAAGATCAGTGAGCAGACCGCGCTCACCGTCGCGCCGGAAACCGGCGTTCGCCGCCGCATTGGTTTCGGCAAGAACCGGATCGTGCTTGAGACTGGCCACCTGTTGACTTTCCTGAAGAAACTCAGGATAGTCACGAAGATACCAATACATCCTTGCTAGAAAGTAATGGGGTTTCAGGAAGACAGAATCTGTGCGCTCGACTTGCTGTTCCATCTCAAGCCCCTCATGTTTCTGGCCCGATTCAAACAACAGCATCCCCTTGTCGGCAAGAATCGCCGAGGATCCCGGGTCCAACTCCTGCGCGCGGTCGATCTCGTGGAGTGCAACCGTGTACCACCCCGGACCATGAAAGGCATTAGCGAACCAGAGATGCGCGAGGGGATCCCGTGGGTCCAGCTCAATGGCGCGGCGAAACTCTTTTTCGCCGTCCTCGAAATTCCAAAGTCCCCAGACCTCCGCGTAGGCCAGACAACGATGAGCTTCGGCGAGCGAGTCATCGAGTTCGACGGCTTTGCGCGATGCGGCCAGGGCGCGCGAGTACGCTTCCGCATCCGGCATGGGAGAGTACTCCCGCATCAGCAAATAGGTCTCCGCCATTCCTGCGAAGCTCTTTGCGCTTCCAGGGTCGTGCACTACAGCCTGCGTGAACAGGTCGAGTGCCCTCTCCAGGCTCTCGGGAGTGCGCTTATTCCACTCATAAATCCCTTTGAGGTATAACTCATGAGCCAGTTGCTTTTCCGCATTGCTCGTGCCGGGGACGGGAGCGGCTCTTTCAGGCGCCATGCCGGGAATGGAGAACGCGCTCGCGCTAGACGTGTGCCGATGCTCCCAAAATTCTGTCCCCAGCACGAGGCCGACAAGCAGGGTGGTAACGAGCGCGATGCGCCGGGTGCGCCGCAACCCGTTGCCAGCCCTCTTAACGTATTGAAAAAAGGAAACCAGCTCGCCGACTTCGGCTTCTGGCTGTGCTACCACCTGTAGCCCGCTGTCATCCGGCTCGGTGGTGTCTATAACCTGCGCTGACTTGAGCCATTCATCCAATTCACTCGCGTAGGCGAAGACCGAAGAACGTCCTTTGCCCGGCAAACGGTGCGTCGGCAGGCCGCGCTCCTGCTCCCAACGCTTTACGGTTCTTTCACTTCGCCGAAGATAAGCCGCAATCTCTTTCCAGGAGTCCAGGCGGATTCCCATCGCGGGAGTTTCGGATTTTCCCTGGTTTTTGGTGGGCACTGGCATGAGTTGACCCGACCTGACATGAGAAGACGGATTGCCGCGGGGGACTTCGCCCTCATTATAACAGTCGGTAAATCACATCGATTTGCCGGCTCGGTACCTCTTCCCTATCGCCTTGTGAAGGAACCTTAACCATGCAAATATGCGAAGCCATGAAATGTCTGCGGGTTGCCGCCGTGCCGGCGATCTCGATCGTCATCGGTGTTACAACCTTCGTCTCCGCTCCAGCGCAGACGACGTCGTCTACCACCCTAGCCGCTCCGCCGGTCAAGTTGCAGACCTATACTCTGCCGGACAAAAGCGCCTCTGCCGGTGTGCCTGCCGGATGGAAGGTCAAAGGCGGCGGCGCCGGCATGATTGTTATGACGGGATCGCAGGGCGAAAATATCACTCTCGGACAGATCATTCTCGCGCATGACGGTCCGTTTCAAGTGGGACAGAAGGGCCCCGACGGTGCTGCGATCACAATGCCCAGTTCGGCAAAGCTGAGTGACAAACTGATCATGATTTACCAGCAGACTGCGGCGGCCGGCGGACAGCCGGCTCCTCAGATTAAATTCCTTTACGGGAAGCTTCTCCAAGTTCCGGCGGCTATGGGCCAATGCGGCACGTTTATTGTGAGCAATAGCGCGATTCAAGCCGATGCAATGGGCACTTTCTGTTCGCTCCCGGTCGACTCCGGCCAATTCTTCAAGAACATCATTATGAACGGTTTCGCGCCCGCGGCTGTGGCCGCCCAGGCTGCACCTATCGTTTCAGCAGTCTTCAAGAGCTACAAGATCGCTCCTGGTTGGACGCAGAAGATGCTTGGCCCCTACATGACACCCGCCGCGGCAGCGCCCAGCGCACAGGGCGGCGGCGATCCATACGCAGGCGAGTTTTGGACACAGCCCGCATACGATCCCGGCTACGATTGCACAATCGCTGGCCTGGTTGGCCCCTCGAGTTGGCGTCAGGCGGGCGAGTGCGGCTATTTGGACCCGAACTTATAGAGCAGTCCCCGTTTTGCCTGGGACGGCGGCGTTAACCCCGGGAATCCTGGAACAACGACTGGAACCTACACCATCACCGTAACCGGCACTGCGGAATCGATTACGCAAACCACCACTGTCAACCTCACGGTGAATTAGCACCAATGCAGGTCAGCAACCGGAATCCGGGCCCAGGCTCCGGTCGGGTTGTCGCCCACTCGGAAGTTTGAAGTCTGACAACAATTCTCTGCAGGTGTTGATCGAAGGGTAATTTCCGCAACTGGGTATCCAAGTTTTCCGCACGCAGCGCGCACAATTCAGGTCACCAGATCCATCCGCTGGCTTCCCCGATACAGCTGAGCGGAACTTAGAGGAGGCGTTTATGCTCAAAGGTGTTGGGTTCCCCGCACTCCGGATTCTGCTTGTTTCCGCACTCAGCGCAGCCTCGGCTACCCTGGCTGTAGCCGCAGCCCCGGCTTCTCAGCCGCAAGACAACGCAGCAGCGGCAAAAACGCAGGCCGCGCAGACCTACGGGAAAATCCCGCTCAGCTTTGAGGCCAACCAGGGTCAGGCAGATAGAACCGTGAAGTTTATCTCCAGGGGCAGCGGTTATTCGCTGTTTCTCACGGATTCGTCCGCGGTATTGGCGCTAACCAAACAAGACGCCACAAACGCGATGCCTGAGCGTAGCGCCGGAAAGGGCGTCAAGCCCGCTACCGCGCAAACGGCCAGAAAGACAGATGTAATACAGATGGAACTGGCCGGCGCCAATCGCGCAACCCATGTCGCCGGCATGGACCAACTCCCCGGCACAGCAAACTATTTCATCGGTAACGACCCGGCCCAATGGCACAGCGGCGTGCCCACCTTCGCCAAGGTCCAGTATGCGGGCGTCTATCCCGGCATCGACCTGCTCTACTACGGCAACCAGCGCCAATTGGAATACGACTTCGTGGTTGCGCCTGGGGCCAGTCCGAAGCCCATCCGGCTGCAATTTGTGGGAGCCAATAAGCTCGATCTTGCTAACGATGGCGATTTGACCGTTTCAGCAGCGAACGGCCAGATCGCGTTTCACAAGCCCGTCGTCTATCAACTGAAGGACGGCGTGCGTCAGCCGATTGAAGGTCAATTCGATCTGCTGCCGTCGAACACAGTCGGCTTCACGCTGGGCCGCTACGACCATTCGAAGCCGCTGGTCATCGACCCAGTGCTCTCTTATTCCACTTACCTCGGCGGCAGCCTCTCCGACGTCGCCTATGGCATCGCCGCAGACAGTTCCGGCAACGCCTATGTGGTCGGCACTACTTTTTCCACGAATTTCCCCGTGACAAACGGGGCAGTTCAGCCCTCGAACGACGGCTCCGCCAAGGGTGTGTCAAACGTTTTTGTCGCCAAGCTCAATCCAGCCGGCACGGCTCTGGTGTATTCCACCTACCTCGGCGGCAGCGGTGTTGGCAGCGGCTGCTGTGCATATGGCGATTACGGCCAAGCCATTGCCGTGGACGGCTCAGGCGACGCTTATGTGACCGGCGATGCCACCTCCGCGAATTTTCCCGTGACATCGGGTGCGTATCAAACCACGAACAATAGCACCAACACCAGCGAGAGAACAAACGTCTTTGTCACCAAGCTCAACCCGACTGGCACGGCGCTGATTTACTCGACCTACCTCGGGGGTAATTTCCTGGATTACAGTTCCTCTATTGCCGTGGATAGCGCGGACGACGCCTATGTAGTTGGATATACGACATCGTCGACGTTTCCTGCGACAGCGGGCGCGTATCAGATCAAGAACAATGCCGACATCGCGGGCGGGTGGGCAAGCGTATTTGTCACCAAGCTCAACACAACCGGCACGGCACTGTTGTACTCGACCTACCTCGGTGGCACCGGCTATGGCGCCAGAGGCGCGGGCATCGCCGTCGACGGCTTCGGCGACGCCTATGTGACCGGGAATGCACTTACAATTGATTTTCCCACCACGAACGGCGCGTTTCAGACCTTGAACAAAGCGGCTGCTGCCGTAAATGCAAATCCGACCGCCTATTCTGGAAACGTATTTGTAACCAAGCTCAACCCAACCGGCGCGGCGCTGGTGTACTCAACTTTCGTGGGCGGCTCGACCGACGATTACGGCCTCGGCATTGCCCTGGACGGCTCGGGCGACGCCTACGTGACTGGTTCTACGGACTCGTCGGATTTTCCGGTGGTGAACGCTTATCAGTCCACCAACCCCGGCTCTGCCAACAAGGCTCCGAGCGCTTTTGTCACCGAGGTGAACTCGGCCGGCACGGGCCTGGTGTACTCGACATACCTCGGCGGCAGCGGCATACCGCCGCAAGCCTGCAGCAGTGCCTGCTTGAATCAGAGCGGCTCAGGAGATGTCGGCGTCGCGATCGCCGTGGACGACCTCGGCGACGCCTATGTGACCGGCAATGCCGTTTCGTTGAATTTTCCCACCACATCGGGCGCTTACCAGACCGTGAATAACGCGGCGGCCTTGTACCAGAGTACGGGGACCAACGGCGTCAATGCATTTGTCACCAAGCTCAACCCCAGTGGATCGCAGCTGCTCTACTCGACCTACCTTGGCGGCAGTAACCAGGACTCCAGCAACGGCATTGCCCAGGACGGCGTGGGTGGTATTTATGTGGCCGGCGAGGCGACATCGACGAATTTCCCCACGACGACGGGCGCTTATCAGACCACAAACGCCGGTGGCGTTAGCGACGCTTTTATCGCCAAGCTGGCGATCGGGCCCGTCAGTGGGCAGGTTGCCGTGCCCAACGTAGTTGGCGACACGCAGGCAGCCGCAACAGCAGCCATCACCGGAGCCGGACTCGTGCTCGGCACGGTCACCACACAGAGCAGCTCCACCGTCGCGTCCGGCGACGTGATTAGCGAAAGTCCAGTCGCTGGCACAAGCGTGAGCAACGGCTCGGCGGTCAACATCGTCGTCTCCACCGGCCCGGCGCAGGTTGCCGTGCCCAACGTGGTCGGTGACACCAAGGCAGCCGCAACAACAGCCATCACCGGAGCCGGACTCGTGCTCGGCACGGTCAGCACAGCGAGCAGCTCCACCGTCGCATCCGGCAATGTGATTAGCGAAAGTCCAGTCGCCGGCACAAGCGTCAGCACCGGTTCGGCAGTCAACATCGTCGTCTCAACCGGCCCGGCGCCGGTTGTCGTACCCAACGTGGTTGGCGACACCCAGGCAGCCGCGACAACAGCCATCACCGGAGCCGGACTCGTGCTCGGCACGGTCACCACACAGAACAGCTCCACCGTCGCGTCCGGCGACGTGATTAGCGAAAGTCCAGTCGCTGGCACAAGCGTCAGCACCGGCGCGGCGGTCAACCTGGTCGTCTCAACCGGCGCGGCTCAGGTCGCCGTACCCAACGTAGTTGGCGACACCCAGGCAGCCGCGACGTCAGCCATCATCGCAGCTGGACTCGCGGTGGGCACGGTCAGCACCGCCAGCAGCTCGACCGTCGCATCCGGCAACGTGATCAGCGAGAGCCCAAGCGCGGGCACCAGCGTCAACTCCGGCTCGGCGGTCAACCTGGTCGTCTCCACCGGCCCGGCGCAGACGCCCAGTTACACGCTCATCGCAAACCCGTCGTCTCTCACCATCAAAAGCGGCTCGTCGGCCAGTACGGTCATCACGCTGACGCCGACCGGCGGATTCACAGGCACGGTCAACTTCACCTGCGGAACGCTGCCAGCCGATGTCACGTGCACCTTCATGCCCACGAGCCTCACGGTCACTTCGTCCACGGCGCTAACCACCACGCTCACCATCGGGACCACCGGAACCGCCACCGCTGCCCTCATCAAACAACCGGCAGGAACTGTTCTTCCCACGCTGCTTGCAGCACTGATTCTGCTGCCTCTGGGCTTCACGCGGCGCATCCTTCGCACCCGGAAGGCCGGAAGTCAGTGGTTTGGGTTGCTGCTGCTGACGGGCGCATGCTTCGCAGCCGCGGGCCTGCTCGGGACGGCCGGGTGCGGGGGCAGCAGTTCATCAACACCGGCCGGCACCTACAGCATACCCATCACCGTAACCAGTGGCTCAACAACAGTCCCATTGAACCTTTCGATCACGATTCAGTAGCAAGCCGGCGTAACAAGACGCAAACAAGAAGGGGTTCGGAGCAGCATGCTATTCCGAGTCCCTTCTCAATTGCAGATAGAGTCAAAGTACATACCGACCCTGCACGGCGCGGCCGCAGCTGCCCTGCTGTTATGTTCTGGATCGGTTGGTCTCGCCAAATGCCGCAGGGTCAAGAATTGGGGTTGCGCTTGGATCGTCGCTCACCCCGTCAGTTATATCTCAGGAAACATTCCTTGGAATTCTGTAAGGAATGTCGGCCGGAGTTTACGAATCCAATCCACGTGGCCGAAAAACCGGCTCATCGGACAAGTGACTCAGAATCGAAGTCGTCGCCTAAATCAGAAACGAGAACTGGCGAACATTTAGGAATGTTGGTGCAATTGTCTGGAACTAGCGGACAATTGATCCGAAGCATTTTTCATGGTGCCATCAACAATGCTTCAACCTTGATTGCCGCTGTGTCCTGCATGTGTGGAAGCACGTACGAGTAGACCTCGAGCGTAAATGCCACCGACGCGTGCCCAGGGTGGAAGGCGCTCTCGATGCATCCCCCGCTGGCCGGCACGAGCTGGTCGTCAACCTTCGCGCAAAAGCCGATCCGGAAGTGGTGCGGAGAACAGTTGAGGAGCAGTTGAAACCCATTGAAGGCCAGGTGCTCGACATCCATCTTGAGTGCTTCAGTCCAGCGTCTCCAAAACCGGTACGCAGAAGGTCTAGATCGAGAAACTGAACGGAGCTGGTGAGCAATGATTCACTGCTCGGGACGTGCGGGTTAAGGTCTAGATCGGGGTCGAAATAGAACAAGAAGATGAAAGTTTCTTATCAGTGCGAGCTTGTGGCAGATGCAGATGCCACTAAGTCGTTGGCTAGCCGCTTCAGAGTGGGCATGATCGCATCACCCGCAGGTGTGCCCCAGGGCCCGCTCTGCTGGACCATAAAGACCAGAATACGCCCGGTCGCGGGGTCGATGTCGATGGCGTTCTTGTAGGCGCCGCCGTGACCGAATGTGCTATCGGAAACGGACCAACCGAAGCCGTAGTTGGTTCCCCCAAGGCCTCCGTTTTGTGTGCTGGTCATCTGATGGAGCGCCCGCTCCGAGAGATAGCGTTTGCCGCCGAGCACACCTCCGTTGAGGATCATGCGGCAGAATTTTTCCAAATCGGAAGCGGTGGAGAATAGGCCGCCGGCGGGCATGGGATAGCGGTGCTGGCGGTCGCTGAGCGGGTAGGTTAGCTGGTCAATACGGATCGCTTCGAGGAGGTTGTTCGGCGTCGACAATCTGTAGGAGGTGGCGATGCGCCTTGCCTGTTCCGGGCTGGGCCAGAAGGTAGTGTCGCTCATGCCGAGGGGATCGAAGAGGCGCTGCTGCATGAATTGCTCGTAGGGCATGCCGGAGACGACTTCAATGATGCGCGCTGCGGTGTTGAGGCCCTCGTTGGAATAGCTGTAGTCAGTAAACGGCTGAAACAGGAGCGGCTCGGCGGCATAACTGCGAACCGCGTCTTTGAGCGGCAACAGGTCGAGCGCGCCGGGCTGGGCCGCGGAACGAAATGGAAGCCCGCTGGTGTGCGAGAGTATCTCGCGGACGAGGATGGGGTGATTCGCCGGGTCGAGTTCAGATGGATTCACTGGGGCAGATGCGGTCTGACTCGGAGTGGGACGGTTGCGGTAGACCATCTGGCCCTTGAATTCGGGAAGGTATTTCTCCACCGGGTCATCGAGATTGACCTTACCCTCGTCGACAAGCATCATTAGCGCGGTGGCGGTGATGGGCTTGGAGACCGAGGCGATCCAGAACAAGGAGTCCGCGCGCATGGGAGTTTTTGTTGCCAGGTCGCTAAAGCCGACGGGCTCGAGGTAGGCCGTGCGGTCTCTGGTGGCAACCAAGACGACGGCGCCGGCGATAGTGTGATTGTCAACCAGGGGTTGCATATAAGTTTGGATGGGATCGGGCGGCGCGGTTACCTGGGAGAAGATTGCCGGGCCGCTCGAACACAGCGGCCCTATGAGGAGCAGTCGCAGGATGGTGGTTTGGAACGCGGTCTTTTGCATGCAGTTCTCTTCTTTCCAGTTGCGCAATGGGATGTCCCTGAAGCGTCAGGGGGCTTATTCACTTGGTCTTCGTTCTCGCCGCCATTCTACTTCTTCATTGCCATTGAGCGTTTCAAGTACGGGGACTTCAGCCACTCCTGTAATCGGCAATGGGTGTCAGCGCGGGCTGGCGATCAGTCCAGGAGCATCACTACCCAAGGAGTATGTTGAGTAAGCGACGATGCTCGTAGGCGGAATCCGGTCGGTTAGTTCCTTGCTCACTGCGAAACTACGGTCCGATACAAGGTCCACCTGGCTTTTGTCATCGATTTCCTTTGTGAGCGAATAGCGCAGCAAGCGAAGCGGCGCACGAAGCCCTTCCAATTCCATGTTCAGGTCAACGGGGCGATAGCTCTCGTTCACCACCAGGATGGTAACGTCGTCCTTGCGGCTGGCCAGAGCTGCAGCCACCAGTTTGCGATCCGGCTCAAGGAAGGGCGCTTCAACGCGGCTGACCAGCACGCCGGAGTGCTTCGGCAAATAGCGTGACAGCATGGCGAACTGATAGTACGCGTTGGGCTGTGGCACAAAGGAATCCAGCAATCGGTTACGATCGACGTCCCAGGTGCGGACAAGTTGCCACTGGCCATCCAGGTTGCCGCGATTGGTAAAACTCCAGCGATTGAAACCGTCAACGCCGGCGTTGATACCGCGCAGTACCAGCGAGGCATTCTTCAATCCGGATTGATAACTGGCAGGGCCGGCGTCATCATGACCCCATCCATAACCCATGGTACCGAACTCGGAAAGAAAGAATGGCTTGTTTTTGGAGTGCGCCCACCGCGCCCAATCCCTCATTCGCTCCTCAGCCTGGCTAAGTGGGTAACCCCCGCGCATCGAATCGAAAACGCAATTATAGGAGTGAAGATCGTATGCGCCAACGCAGGAATCGAAATCCACGTCCTCCGCTTTGAACTCTGGAAGATCGGTTCGATCGGGAGCGGAAAGAGGTACAGTTAGACCGCGCCGGTCGAATTCCCTCCGCGCCGCCTCCAGGCCCGCAGTGAATGGTGCAGATTTCATATCCGAGTCTTGCCACCATGAGAAATCATCATGTCCAGGCTCGTTGGAAACGGAGACCCAACTTATGCAGCGATAAGCTTTGACACGCACCAGGTGGTCGAGAAGTTCTCCCAGGCCGTAGGCCCATTCAGGAATCGAATACGGCGCGCTGCGCAATCGTCTTATCGGATCAATCGCGTTTCCAGGGTAGGCGTTCCATGCAACGTTGCTCCACATCTGCTGGAGAAAAACGTCCACGCCGCGGTTCTCTGCCCAGTCCAGAATGCGGTAGAGCACACGCATTTCGCGGTTGTCCCAGTCGAAGATTCGCCGCTCCGGCTCATACATGCGCTGCTCAAGCTCGACCCGGCACCAATCCATTCCCAACCAGTCTGCATGCTTGAACAGCTCTTCCCATCGCCGATCGTCGTCGGGCCCCGGGTTTCCGCCCCACGCGCTACCGGACCAGGAACCGCCGCTCGGCGTCATACCCGGCAGCGTGGCATCGATGGCGTGAAAAGATGCTCCTATGCCGCCACGCATCACGCGAACGGGCTCGGCTGCCGCAATCACAAGCTTCGCTGCAATGGGGTTTTCCGCCGCGCCAAACGCACCCTGCGATTCAGATCGGGAAGACGCTCGTGGTGATGCTGCAACGGCGGTGCGGCCGACGATCGCAGCGCCGAGCACCGTAGCGCCATTGCGTAGAAATCTCCTTCTCGTCAGGCTGCGATCCATGCTCTCTCCTTCATCAGTCGCGAGCCGCATTGAGTCTGCGGATGAATCGAGGCGCAAATCAAAGTTGCACGCGCACTCTCCATCGGGTAAGAAGAGCTGCAACGGCCAGGATCCCCGCGGTGAACGCTACGGCCTGCGTTAGGGCCTGCCAACCGTAATCCCACTGTGGGAACAGAACCTGTCTGCCCACGACCGCCGCGCAAAGGGGAGGCAACAAATACGTCAAGAGGGTGTTGGACCCTGCGGGTAGAACAAAGGTGGCCCATCGCACCTGCTTGAGCACATCGCATACCCAATAGAGTGCGAGGAAGATGCAGATTGCTGCTCCGCTCGAGAACAGGCACCACGCCGGGGTCGCGTGAACCTTCGAAATTCCCAGCGGCACCGTCAACCATCCGGCGGCGAAGAGTATCGCCGCAAAACCCAACGCCATCATGATTTTCAGCTTGCGGGTTTTTGCAAATTCATCGGTCAGGAAAACCAGCGAAGTGATCAGGCCCGCCAAGACAATGGATGCGCCTGCGCCGCTCTTGAATGGCCAGATGTAAAACGGCGCCCGGTAGGCAATCGAGACCCAATGAGCGCAGCAAAGAATATTTAATACCGACAATGCGGTGAACCATGCAACCTGCACCCACGGCCATCGCCTGGTAGGGATGTAGAGCAGGCAAACGCTCAAGTAGGTCCAGCCAATCATCCCAAGAATTTCCCAGTAAGACAGGTCCAGCCACGCGGCGTGGCCATTGGGCAAAGAACGCCGGAAAATGGCCAGCATGACTACCAGCACAACCAGGCCTGCTGCTTTCAAACCTCGAAAAACAATTCTGAACCTGATCGACTTGGGATAGTTGATCCAGAAGAGGATGGAACCCAGCAGGGCTATCAGCGTCCAGTGATCCGCGCTCAGGCCTGTCAGGCGCGGGTCTACTTTGTCGCGGTTCGCCAGGATCAGCCCCAAAACCACCAACGCCAGGGCGCGGCCTGCGACATGAAGACCGAGCGCCCACATGGAATCACCTGCGCTTAATCTGCGACGAATCGCCATGGGAAGCGACATGCCGACGATGAACAGGAAGAACGGAAACACCATATCCACATAGGTCATGCCATTGACAGAGGCAGGCATGTGGAAAGTCCACCACGGCAGGCCTCTCATCTCCGCCAGCTGGTTGACGAAAATCATTACCAGCATTGTCAACCCTCGAAACACGTCGACTGAGACCACTCTCGGCGGCTTGGGCTGCGAAATGGAGCCAGAATTAGCCCGGTCACTATCGGGATTCAGTACCGGAAGAGGTGTCATATTGCGTTCGCCGTCTCCTCAACGGCCAATCTCCTTGCGGCACAAGGATAGAGAAGGCCGCCAAAGTTTTCAAGAAAGATTTCTCGATAGAGCGCAAATTTTTCTCGATTTTCCGCCAGAACCGAATCTGACTGTGCGATTATTCACGGAAATATTTTCCTCATCTATAAGATAATAAATGACATATTACCACACTCCGGTTATGAGCTTGACACCGGATAATTTTCCCGATTACCATTCGTCCTTGCCGTTTTTCAACTGCCCGAACACTAAGTTTCGAGCGTCGCTGGGTTAGGCGCCTTCATCTCATTGCGCGGCATTAGTCGGGCTCGGTCGCTGTCAGATACGAAAGGCGCTGTTTGGCATAAGGGCACGGAGGCACAGGTGATCAACCGCAGGGACTTCATGGGAATCGTCGCCGGAAGCATCGCCATGAGCAAGTTGGGAGTAGCAAACCCATATGAATTCGACGCTGGGACCGGAGGAGGAAGAGTGGATTCGCAAGGATCGTGGGTGAAAGATGGACTGATCGACGCCGGCGGCGTGCATGAGCCTCTCATCTTCGTAAAGCGCTGCGGCGGTCAGCGGCACGACGCTCAGCAGATTTATGAGCATCAGCAGAGCGAAGAAGTAATTCGCCGTCTTCGGGATCAGGGAGTCGAAGTCTTCCATACACATCTCTACAAGGGCTTCGGCATGAAGGCCGAACAAGCCGACATGGAAGACACGGTGCGAACTGCGGCGATCGTGCATCGCCTGGGGATGAAAATCGATACGTACATTCAATGGAGCTCGATGATGTACGAAACCTTTTTCGCCGAGGAGCCACGGGCGCAGGAGTGGATCCAGCGCGATGCCTTCGGCCAGCCCATCATGCTTTGGTACGGCTATCAGCAATCGTTCCGCTACATTCCCTGCTTTGCAAATCAGCAATATCTTGATTACCTCAAGAAGGTTGTGCGCTACGCGCTCATAGAGGTGAAGACAGATTTCATTCATTTCGATAACTTCGGGCTGACGGCGGAACCTTATTCCTGTCACTGCAACCATTGCAAAGACGGCTTTCGAAATCACCTGCGCACGAAGTATGCGCCGCAGCAGCGGAAAGAGCGGCTTGGATTCGACAATGTCGATTATGTCAATCCACCGTTGTGGAACAGTCAGAACCGCCCCGAGCAGTTGGACATCATCTCAGATCCGGTCTTCCAGGAATGGATCGATTACCGGTGCCAGACCATGACCGATGCCCTGGGCCAGATGGCCACGCTCATACATTCGGTCAATCCCGCGGTCGCTATCGAAGTCAACTGCGGCGGCATCGCGGGGGATAACACGCCCTGGACGCGGGGCACAGATCCTTTCAGGCTCTTAAAGCTTACGCAGGTGTTTTGGGATGAAGCCGACCAGGCGCCAGCATATCTACCCGACGGCAGCCTGATTACGGCTATTCGCACGTTCAAGAACGCTCGAGCGTACGAGAACGTTGCATTAGTCAACAGCGTCAGCGAAACGGCGATTGCGGAATGCCTGGCATTTAATCAGACGATTGGTTTTGCGGGCGTGGATCCGCTTCCCTCTGAGATGCTGAAGTATATTACTTTCTACCGCAAGCAGCGGGAGCTGTTTGTCGGCACCAGCGATGTGGCTTCGGTTGCAGTGCTTCGCTCTTACCCGTCGATTACTTACCATAACTCCGGCGCGGGTTTGTGCGCGATACTTGCCGAACAGGCTCTGATTCAGGCCCGGATGCCCTTTACCCTTGTCTCCGATGAGCGCCTCATGGTGCTCACGCCGGCTAAGTGCAAGGTGCTTCTCCTGCCGGATTCCGAGTGCCTTTCAGACGAGCAAATCGCAGCGATAAAAAAATACGTGGAAGCGGGCGGAGGGTTGGTTGTCACGGGACGGTCTGGGCTTTACGACGCATGGCGCCGGCAGAGAGTCATGCCGGGGTTGGAAGGCCTGGTGGATTGGCAAGTCCCGGTGGGCAGCGAGATACCATTGCGCGCCACTTCGGCATCGCTCTTCAGGAAGGAATTCGGCCGGGGCCGCGTCGCCTATATTCCGAAAATCGAATTTGATGGCGCGTTGCCGCCTTCCGAACCCTATTTCGTTCTCATTCCAAAGTTCTGGAAGCGCCCCGCGAACTGGCGGGAGTTAGTGGACGCGGTGGACTGGGCGGCCCGCAATGACATCGCTTTGCGCGTTGCCGGTCCTGATTTTCTCGGCGCAAATCTGGTCGAGCAATTTGAGAAACGCCGTAGGCTCGTTCATCTTGTGAACTACAACTTCACACAGGTTCCGATGATCGAAAACATCGAAGTAAGGTGCTCAGTGCCTGAAGGAAATCCGGCCCGTTCGGTGCGGCTTTACTCGCCCGGCAGGGACGGCGCGGACACGCTCATCTTTCGCATGGAGGGCTCCGAGGCCGTGTTTACGGTTCCCAGGCTCAATGCCTATTGCGTGGTAACGATCGAGTGGTAGGCCGCCATCCCGCGCGCTGCGCAGCGCCGTCTAACTGATCACGCTGCATGAATTCGCGCGGAGATCAGTCCGGAAGCGCGAGCCCGTCGAGTTCAGATGCCGACTCCTGATCGAGGTAGATCGTAACGTCAGGATGAGTACGGAGAATCGAAGCGGGACACTTGGTTGAAATCGATTCCTCAAGCGTCCGCCGCATGATCGCTGCTTTGCGGATTCCCGGAACAGAGACGATAAGCTTCGGAACGCGGAGCAACGCCGGGATGGTAACGCTGATCGCGCACTCGGGAACCTCCTCGGTGTTGCTAAACCAGCCCTCCGCCACTTGCTGTGCCCGACAGGCCGCATCCAACTTCACGACCTTCACGTCTCGTGGATCCTTGAAATCGGCGACCGCGGGATCCATGAACGCAAGGTGCCCATTTTCGCCTATGCCCAATAGACAGAGTTTTGGACTGGCAGCCGCGAGCTTCTCAGAATAAACGCGGCAGAATTGATCGAGATCCGCTGTCGTGCCATCCACTTCGTTGAACGCCCTCATCTGGACTTTCTGCGTAAGTTTCTCCCTGAGATAGCGGCGGAAGGAGGCTGCGTGCTCGATCGGCAATCCTACATATTCGTCCATATGGAAGCCTTGCACTCGATCCCAGGGAATACCTTCGATGCACGTGAGGGCTTCAAGAGTGTCCAATTGTGAAGCTCCTGTGGCAAAGATGACCCCAAACGATTCCAAGTTTGCGCCCAGTTGTTTCATGGCCTCGGCCGCAGCAAGCGCCGCCGCGGCACCCAGCGCTTTTCGGTTAGGGTGCACCTCGATCGACAGGTTTTCGACCCGGAAACATCTCACTTTTTCATCGACGGCAGTCATTTTTCTCCTCGAGCGACGAACGGAATCCATCCTTGACATGAAATGGTCAGCCTGCTCACCGTCTAACTTGAGATTCGTATCGTGGCTTTGTGTGCAGGTATTGAAACCTTAATCAGTTCTAATCTTCATGTCAAGAAAGTTTTCACGTTTATGTGAAACGTGTTGCGCATCACCACTCATTTTTCGAATAGATGGGATCAAAAGATAGCGGCCCAAATGGGATGAAGAATGTGGCGTGCGATTCGATGCAACTACCCGGCTTTAAGCCGCGCAAGAGGACCGCGCGGAGCTCTCGCCGGCGGTTACGATGCATGTTGCTTGTGGTTCGGAAGGCCAGCCTGAGGAGAGCGGACTAGGCGCTTTGCGGCGCGTTCTCAATGGCCACAGTCCCGGTAACTGCGATCGGCTGGCATGACTCTCGTCTGATCAATTCAGTCGGCACGGAGATTTCCCGGGACTCGAGACCGGGCTTGGCAATGCGGCTGAGGATCAGTTCGGCCATCTGCTTGCCTAATTGCTCAGGGAATTCGCGGATGGTAGTCAGACCTGGGTAGAGCCACTCGCCTACGGTGTCGTCGCAGCCGGCCACGCTGATGTCATCGGGAATTCTCAATCCGCAATCCCGGAGCCCTTTATATACTCCATGTGCCGTGGCGTCATTGCCGGCGAAGATCGCAGTTACGCGTTCGCCGCGGGCCACCAGGGATTTAGTTGCGAGGTATCCGACTTCGGCGTCGTCCTCCGAGTTCACACTCAGGTGGCGAGAGGGCAGCCCAGCATCGTCCATCGCCTGTGTATAGCCGGCAAAGCACCGCGCGAACCATGGAAGATGGGTATTTCCCACGAACCATATGTCCCGATGGCCCAGGCCAAGAAGATAGCGGATCATATCGCCGGCACCGCGCGTTTCATCGGAGTAAACCAAATCCCCTTTGGATACAGACCCGAGGTTGAAGATGTTATTGCCGAGTGCGACATAGGGCAAACCCTCGTGCTCCAGCAACTCGATGAGACTCCCAGAGTTTGTGCCGGCAACCATGACGGCGCGGATCGCATCGCGGCGTTCCAGAATCTTGGGAAGGTGGAGCCGGTCCCAGTGCGCATTGAGGGGGTAGTTGTAGGAGAGGAAGACGACGTCCCAACCTTGCGCGGCGCAATAACCCTCCGCACCGCTCAGGATCCTGGAGTGGAAGGGGTGCAGCATGACACGATTGCTGAGCAGAAAAGCCAGTGCCTTGGCCTTGTTGCGCTGCAGCAAATCGAGATCGAACTTTGCAGCCGCATCGAGAACTGCCATTTGAATGGCTGGATCCACACGGTTGTTGCCGTTCAAAACCCTCGATACCGTCGCGATACTGACCTTGGCCTCTGCCGCGATCTGCTTGAGGCCGACTCTACTGCCTTGAGGAGGTGATTTTTTCATGCCGAATCCGGTGGAACGCAATTGAGAAACTTTTCACGCGAGGATTACCCATAAACTATAACGCATCCGCCGCTACTAAAAAGAAGCGAATTAAGACTCCTGCATACGCCAAACTACGTGGGAAGCGCGCAAGGCGGCTGAAGGAATTTGGATCTGTATGGCCATTTTAATATCGTTTCTCAAAATTGTGAAATTTTACTTGACACCATGAATTGCCCGCGCTATGGTGTTTCGAACATCGCCAGTCCGCAATCGCGCGCATTGTGCGCCGCCAAGCCCTCTCTTGCATTCGAGAAGCAGGCAGCGTCCGGCGGCAAAGGGTCCGCGGCCGAGCGACCTTGAGTATCAACTGAGGCTGGTCAAAGAGAGGTTTCAATGACGAAAAATACGATGAAAGTGGCGTGGCTGATTTGTGCGGCTCTGGCTCTTTTCCTGAGTGGAGCGGCAGCAGTGGCACAGACAATTACCGGTTCGGTTCGGGGCACCGTTACCGACCCGAGCGGCGCGGTGGTGGCCGGAGCAACGGTCACTGTCACCAATACAGGTACCAGCGTTACCACGCAGACCATCACCGACAAAAGCGGGTTGTACAACGTCGAATTCCTGGTGCTTGGCAACTACACGGTTACCGTAACGGCGCCTGGTTTCGAATCCGCTTCAGTGGGACCGTTCGTGGTGCAGATCGACCAGATCGTAACCGCCGACGCCAAGCTGCAAGTCGGAAAGACGTCGACAACAGTCAAGGTCGTAGGGAACCAGGCGTTGCTTCTGGATGCCGAGAATTCCACGGTGAGCACCTCGATTAGCTCTGACACCTTGATAAACATGCCCCTGGGTGGATTGAACGTTCAAATCGCCAGCTTGTTTGTGCCGGGCGCCGTCAATCCCAATTCCAGTGCGATGGGTGGGCAGCAGGGCACAGGGCGCGATGCCTATACTCCCCACGAGGCCGAACCGGCCGACGCGATCCCCTCATTCAACGGCAATCGCCAACAGTCGAACAGCTACATTCTGGACGGCGTCGATATCAATGAGACCCTTCAGAACGCCATCGGCTACAACCCCTCTCCCTTCTCGCTTCAGGAAGTTCACATCATCACCGGCAATGCCGACGCCGAGTTCGGCAATGTGAATGGCGGCGAAGTGGTCATGGTCACCAGGGGTGGATCCAACGACCTCCACGGCAATCTCTTTCTGTTGCATACGGGCGGCGGACTCACCGCCAATTCCTGGGGGAACAAATATAGCGGCACCCCCAGATTGGGTTATACCCAGAATCAATTTGGCGCGGCAGTTGGCGGGCCAATTATCAAGAACAAGCTTTTCTTCTTCGCCGACTACGAAGGGCTCCGCTATAACGATTTGGGCATGAAGTCGTCCAGTGTTCCCACCTCGGCCATGCGTGGCCTTGCTGCCACTTCCAAATTCGACACGTCTTCGAATTGCCCCGCCCACTATGGGGACTTCTCCGTGTTGGTAGCTGTCCACGATGACCACATGTGGAACAACACCAAGGGAACCAACAATGAAACCCTGTATCCAGGCAACTGCGTACCGATTAGTCCGAGTAATACGCTGGCCAATCTCCTGATCAGCCATCCATCGGCATTCCCCACTCCCAACCACGCGACGAATCCCGGTGGAGTGGTAGGAGGCAATTATCTAGGCGCCGCTGCATCTTTGCAGCGCAATGATCAGGGCGATGCCCGTCTCGATTACACGCTCAATACCAAAAACACGTTGATGGTCAAATACAGCTACGGTGACGCATGGGACACGCCCACCCAGGTTCCAGTCGAGGCCGTAATTCCATTGACGGATGACTACCCATTCACGAACGTCGTAGCGGCATGGACCCACACCTTTTCTCCGACGATCGTGAACAACGCTCGCGCTGGATTCACGCGCATCCTGCTCAATGCGAGCGTGACCAAGGATCTCTCGGGGCTCTTCGGGTCAAATGGACTCTCCTCTGCCGGCATTGCCTTGCCTCCTGGATGGGCGCAAACTGAGCCTGGATTCTCCTATATGAATGTAGGCACCGCCGAAGGCGACTGGGATATGCAGAATTTCGGTGGCGAACCCGCGATTCAGGAATATGCCGTCGATAACAACTTCGACTACAACGATACGTTGAACTGGGAACGCGGAAAGCACATCATCAAGTTCGGTTTTGACTTCCTGCGTTATCAGGAGGACTTCATCAGCACCAGCGACACCGGCGGTCCACTGGGAAATTTCCTCTACAACGGCAATGTCACGGCAAACTGGAACACCTCCGATAACGACGAAGGCTACGGGTTTGCCGATTTTCTGCTGGATGAGGCATCCAACACGCAGGTTACCGGTCTGCACGGTCCATTCGGGGAGCGGCAATGGCGCGACGCTGTCTTTGTCCAGGACGACTGGAAGATTCTCCCGAACCTGACTCTGAATCTGGGGCTGCGCTACTCCTATATTCAACCCATCTATGAAGTCAACAACAAGATGGTCAACGTCAATCTGTCGTATGCCAAGGGGAAACCGGCGGGTACGCCGATCAATAACATGCTGGAGTTCGCCGGAGCGTACAACTCCATCACGGGCAAGACTAACAGCCGGGCTCTCATCAATCCTTATCGCCTTGGCTTTTTGCCGCGCGTCGGTTTCGCCTATAGGGTCACACCCAAGATGGTGGTTCGCGGTGGCTACGGAAGCACAGACGATATGGAATCCACCGGCTCGGCGCTGCGCATGACGCAAAACCCGCAGTTCCAGCCCGCGGTTACAAACAGCTCGGGTGGCCCCACTGGTAACTCGCTGGGAACGGTGTTCTCGCATGCTACCGGCCTACTGGGGAATACCTCGCCCACCGGTGGGCAATACTATGCCTGGGATCCGAATATGCGCCCGGCCGTGATCCAGCAGTTCAACCTCAACGTGCAGTATCAGATCAACGATCAAACTTCTGTTCAGGCGGGTTATGTGGGCCAGACCGGCCAACATCTGGCCGTACCGCTGTGGGTAAATCAGTATACAACTGACGATACTTGCGCTGGTCTCTCGGGAGCCGCTGCCATCGACTCCTGTTATCAGACCATCGAACCTTATTTCGCGCTCGTCGGCAACCCCAACAGCCCCGACAATCCGGGTAGCGACATACTCAAAGAGACCGCCTCGCGCGCCATCTCCAATTACCATTCTCTTCAAGCTACAATTCGACGTCGCCAATCCAACGGCTTGGAGTTCCTGGTCAACTACACATTCGGCAAGTCGCTTACAAACAACATTGGGTATATGGGCATCGACGGCAATGGCGACGACGATTCCTACTGGCAGGATGTGAATAACCCCAGGAGGAACTACGGCCCATCCTCATTCGACGCGAGGCAGAATGTAAGTGGAACCGCGAACTATCAACTTCCCTTCGGCAAGGGAAAGCAGTTCGGCGCCACCTGGAACCGCACCACGGATGGGATATTAGGTGGCTGGCAAGTATCCATGAATGCCCGGCTCAATAGCGGCTACCCGCTTACCATCCATATGAACGGGGAGCAATGCAATAACAACTGCGTGGAGAATCTGAGCGCGGATTTCTTTGGATTCGCGAACCACTACGGCCCGATGAAGATTACAGGACGAGGCAAAAACTCCGCCGGTATATTCAAGTGGTTTGGCACCGACCCAACGGCAGTTCCGTGCACTTCGCATAACACGACGCAACCCGCGGGCAATCCATGCGCTTATGGCCGTCCCAGTCAGGACTTTGGAACTACCAGCGTCGGTACTGAGCGTGGCCCTGGATTCCAGAGTTATGATATGTCTCTCTCCAAGAGCTTGACCACTTACAAAGAAGAGTCTCTTAAGCTCCGCGTCGACACATTCAACACCTTCAACATCGCAAGCTATGGTCAGCCCAACACGTACCTGGGTGGCAGCACCTCGACCTTCGGCGCGATCACTGGCACGAACTCGGCGCCTCGGCAGATTCAGTTATCCGCGGTTTACCAGTTCTAGCTGCACCCGCATTGTACTGAAAGAGACTCAGGCCGATTGTCCAGAGGGCAATCGGCCTGAGCGCGTTAGCGCACGTTTCTTCTGCTCCAGCGGCAACTGGGCCCACGAGCAGGGTCGCAGGTCTATTAAGGCTATTAAGGTGATGACGATGAATCAGCGGAGTCTCATTGACGGAGCGATTGTCATGGTTCGAACTTCACGACTTGCGAAGCGCAAGCCCACTGCCAGAGGCGCAACGGCCGGACGAGTGAATTCAATGAGAGGTGGATTCGTTTTTCTTCTTCTTGCGGGAAGTTACTCCTGCGCACTGAGTCAGATACTCCCTGATGATCTCTCGACTCGCGAGCTTTGGAGGCCGGATCATGTTCCGTTCTCGTTCAAATACGCTGGCAAAGACTCCGCTGAGCTGCTGAAGACATGGCAGACAGAAAGTGAGACTGAGGCAGGAACTGCTGCTGAGGTGCAGCTCTATTCCTACACAGACCCTGTAACTCACCTCAAAGTAACTGCTGAGGTCAGGCACTATCGAGAGTTCCCCGGAGTCGTCGACTGGGTGCTCCGCTTTCGCAATAATGGGCAATCAGATACTCCCATCCTCGAAGAAATCCTGCCGCTCGATTCACAGCTTGCGGCCGCGCCAGGTAATCTCCTCATCCGGCATGCCAAAGGCAGCGACGCCACTGCGGAAGACTTTACGCCCATGATGGAGATAGTGGCTCCTGGCAAGCTCCAGCATTTTGAACCCGAGTGGGGAAGGTCCTCCAGCGGCATGACACTCCCATTCTTCAACCTGCAAACCGGCGATCATGGAGTCATCGAAGCCATCGGCTGGTCGGGCAATTGGAAAGCCGACTATTCTCTCGACAAGGAGGGGAAGACGATCAGTATGGCGAGCGGGATGAAGCAGACGCATTTTCTGCTCCATCCCGGTGAAGAAGTCAGGATGCCGCGGATCGTGCTCATGAGTTGGACTGGAGGCGACTGGCAGCTCGCGCAGAACCGCTGGCGCCGCCTGCTGTTTGCGCATTACACGCCGCACGATCATGGCGAGCCGATGCGCGGTCCCGTTCTCTTTGGCGGTTGGGGTTCTGAGCCCATCGCAGACAAACTGGCCTACATCCAATGGGTGCACGACAACAAGATACCTCTGGATGTTTATGCAGTCGATGCAGGTTGGTATGGCGACTCCGTTGGCGCGGAAATGGACCCTACGAATCCCTGGTGGAAGAATCGCGGCGACTGGTTTCCCAGTCCGCTTTATTATCCGCACGGCATCAAGCCGCTTGGCGACGCGCTCAAAGCGGCGGGAATCGGTTTCTCGCTCTGGATCGAGCCGGAGACCACCATGGGCGACAAGAAGATTGCCCGGGACCATCCCGACTGGTTTCTCAGTCGGCCGAGAGAGCCGGGGATGACTTACTCCGAGTTACAAGCTGACCTCGGAAATCCCGCCGCCCGCCGGGGACTTACGGACATGGTCTCCGATTTCATCAGCGATTTTGGAATGACCTGGTATCGCCAGGATTTCAATCACAGACCGGAGTTTTATTGGAAGGCGGCAGACAAGCCCGATCGCATCGGCATAACTGAGATCAAACACATCGAAGGCCTCTACCAAATGTGGGACGACCTGTTGGCAATGCATCCGGGATTGCATATCGATAACTGCGCCAGCGGCGGAAGGCGTCTGGATATCGAGATGATGTCGCGCAGTTTTTCGGTTTGGCGAACCGATTACGGATTCACAGATACGCTTGCCGAGCAGGCGCAAACGCAGGCGCTCGCATACTGGGTTCCGGAGAACATGGGATTCGAGACTTACTCGATGGAGTTCGAAGGTCATAGCGTCCCATGGAAGCATCCAGGCCCATATTCCACCCCGGAAAGTTTGTATCTCATGCGCCTTGGCTACAGCGCGGGCTATGGTGTTGGACCCGGCGCAGCTGGCGTAAACAATCAGGAGTGGGTGTTATGGATTAAACAAGGTTTGGCCGAATATCGCGAGGTACAACCTTATATGTTTGGCGATTTCTATCCGTTGCTGCCGTACAGCCGCGACGCCGAGTCATGGACCGCATGGCAATGGGATCGTCCGGAAATGAAAGACGGGCTGGTCATGTTGCTGCGCCGCCCCATGAGCCCTTTCACCTCAATTGAAGTACGTCCCAATCACCTTGACCCCGCCGCCATGTACGACGTCGAGATTCGCACCACCTACGAGCGTGCTCCCGTCCGGCATATGAAAGGGAACGAACTGGCTCATCTTCAGGTTCAGTTACTCGATGTTCCAAGCTCGACACTTATCTTCTATCGAAAAAAACAATAGTGCTCGCGAAGATTAGCGATCCTTCCAGGTTAAGTCGGAAAAGCGGATGGGCGCGGCCGGCGTGCTGGCGAGTAACTATATCTGGTCCAGGAACATGGGCAACGCGGATACTCAAAATGGATTCCTGGAAGCCACGGCCACGAGCCAAGGCGGCAGCGGCGATGACGGCATCCAGGAATACAGGAGAATGCTGTCGATCCGTCGCGAGTATAGCGAAAACTGCGGTTTCCCATTCTCTCGACGGAGCTGGCAGAGGGAGGAGCGGGCATCGCCTCTTATTTTTCAGCTCTCAAATCGGCACAATGGATAATCATTTTATTGCGTTTGTGAGGGCAGACAACAGCATTTGGGCAAAGGTCAACCCACGAAATTGACCAGTCTTCCTTGCTTTTCATACAACATATAGATGCATTTGTCTTGCACCTGCTGTTATTGTTGCTCCTCGCGGGTTTGTCCTGACGAGTTAAGCACCGGGACGCCAATGCACGGCGGCCTCTAAGTCCTCGCCCACCTCGACAAACTTCTGACAAGCTCGCAAGCCCGCGGTAGCTGTAGCTTTGCGCGCGCAAAATCGTTGATCTCCCGGTGCAAGGATTTGTGGTTTTTGATTCATCCCGCAAAAAGATATGCTGATGACTTCTAATGCGAACTGAATGCGGCGAAATCGAACTTGGCTCCCCGCTGGAGAGCCAAATCGGCAACACGCCGCTGGTTCGTCTCGACCGTGTGGTTCGCGCGCCGCCGGGAATCACGCTGCTGGGCAACGCGGAGTGGCACAATCCTGGCGGAAGCGTCAAAGACCGCCCGGCAGTTGCCATGGTTCGCAAGTCCATCGCAGCAGGCCGGCTTGGCCCCGGCAAAACTTTGCTTGATGCCACCAGCGGGAACACGGGAATCGCGTTGGCCATCCTCGACGCGGCATTGGGATTTCCGTTCTGCTTGCCATGCCGTCGAATGTTTTACCTGAGCGCAAACGCATTTTGAAAGCCTATGGGGTCCAGGTGGAGTGGACCCGGCCCGATGAAAGCTCGGACGGGGCGATTCGGCGCGCCCGCGAACTGGATGGCAACGATCCAGAGAAATACTGCTACCTTGACCAGTATTCGAATCCGGCAAATTGGCGCGCACATTACGAAACTACCGGGCCGGAGATCTGGCAGCAAACTGAAGGGCGGGTGACACACTTTGCGGCCGGACTGGGGACTAGCGGCACATTTGTCGGGACGGCCCGAAGACTGAAAGAGCTGAATCCGGCGATCTAGGCGATTAGCGTGCAACCGGATTCCCCGCTTCACGGCATCAAAGGACTGAGGCACATGGCCACATCGATTGTGCCGGCAATCTAAGATCCTTTCCTTGCCGATCGCGCCATTGAATTGGAGACAGAGGTTGCCTGCGTAATGGCCACGCAGTTGGCTCGGGAAGAGGGTCTGCTGGTGGGCATCTCGGCTAGCGCTGTTATCGTGACAGTATTGTCAGACTTTGCCGACAAGTATTTGAGCGAGCGGTCCTGGGAGGAAGCATGAGCGTGCTGCGGCTCACTAGATCTGTTTATGATGCGATCCGCGCGCACGGCGAGGAGACCTATCCTCACGAATGCTGCGGGGCGCTGCTCGGACGCACGACGACGGACGGCTGGTGCATCGAGGCGGTTGTGAGGGCGGCCAACACGCGCACCGATTCGGCGCACAACCGCTATCAAATTGCGCCGGCGGAGCTGGTCAAAATCGAGCGTGAGGCGCGGAGCAAAGGTTTAGGCATTGGCGGCTTTTATCACTCGCATCCCGATCACCCGGCGCAGTGGTCGCCGACGGACTTTGCCGAGGCGCATTGGCTCGGCTGTTCCTACGTCATTACGGCCGTGGAGCAACGCAAGGCCGCGGTCACGAACTCCTTTCTGCTGGCCGGTGTGATCGAAGAAGACAAACGATTCGAAGACGAAGATATCGAAGTGATCGAGACAACTGAGCCCTCGGAGGCTCTGACTGAATCAAAAAAAGCCGGCGCACGAATTCTGTCTGTGAATTAGAGTGAAGAACATGGCTTCAGCAACTGTACCGGCGGAACTACCCGAGCTGACAAAGGACGAACTGTCGCGCTACTCGCGGCACCTGATCCTGCCTGAAGTCGGCGAGGCGGGGCAGCGCAAATTGAAGGCCGCGCGCGTTCTGTGCGTGGGAACCGGCGGATTGGGCTCGCCGCTGGCGCTTTATCTGGCCGCCGCCGGCGTAGGCACACTGGGCCTGGTGGATTTCGACGTGGTCGATGCGAGCAATCTGCAACGCCAGATCATCCACTCGACCGCGGACATCGGGCGCAAGAAGCTGGACTCGGCTGCGGAAAAACTCCAGGCGCTCAACCCAAATCTCAATGTGATCAAGCACGACACGCTGCTCACGAGCGCCAATGCTCTCGACATTCTGAAGGATTACGACGTGATCGCAGACGGCACCGACAACTTTCCCACGCGCTATCTGGTCAACGACGCCTGCGTGCTGCTGGGCAAGCCGAATGCGTACGGATCGATTTTCCGATTCGAAGGCCACGCCAGTGTCTTCGCCACGAAGGATGGGCCATGTTACCGCTGCCTGTATCCGGAACCGCCGCCGCCGGGGCTGGTGCCGAGCTGCGCAGAAGGCGGAGTGCTCGGAATTCTGCCCGGCCTGGTCGGGGTCATCCAGGCTACCGAGACCATCAAGCTCATCCTCGGCAAGGGCTCCACGCTGGTGGGGCGTTTGCTGCTCGTCGATGCGCTCAACATGCGCTTCCGCGAATTGAAGCTGCGCAAGAATCCTGAGTGCCCCGTGTGCGGCGCTCATCCGACTGTAACCCAATTGATCGACTATCAACAATTCTGCGGCATCGCGCCGGCAACAAAAGAGGAAATCGCAGTGAAAAATGGAGTTCCGCAAATTACCGTAAGTGAATTGAAGCGGCGCATCGATGCAGGCGAAGATCTGTTTATTCTGGATGTGCGCGAACCCTTCGAGTATCAGATTGCCAACATCGGCGGTAAGTTGATCCCGCAAGGTGAAGTACCGCAGCGGCTCGCCGAGATTGACCGCGATCGCGAGATTATTGTGCATTGCAAGGCGGGCGGCCGTAGCCAGCGCATTGCCGAGTTCCTGAAGCAGTCCGGATATCCCGATGTGGTCAATGTGGCGGGCGGAATCCTTGCGTGGTCCAGCGAAATCGACGCAACGGTTCCAAAATATTGATGCCGAGCGGGAAGAACCAAGGTCCGCCGGCCGCGAGGCGGCGTGCCTTAGTCGCGCAGCGGCGCATCCTAGCCTCGATGAAATTGTTGAGACTGGCTAACTATCAGCTTATGGGGGGTTGCCCATGCCTCATAGCTGTTGAAGAGGAACTGCCCGCCCAGAATCAATAGCCAGACCCACAGCGCAAAGCGTAACTGCCTGCGCGGGACGCGCGTGCTGAGCAGCGTTCCTGCAATAGCGCCAACGACGCCGCCCTCGATCAAGTGAAAGAGCAGCTCAGTGTTCGAGGCGTGCGAGAACCAATGCGCGCCGCTGCCGATCAATGAAATTACGAAGCCGAAAGCAATATCCGTGCCCACCACTTGCGCGGGTAGCAATGTCGTCAGGCTGAGCAGCGCGGCCGAGCCCAGAGCCCCCGCGCCAGCGGAAGAAAAGCCCACCTCGGCGCCAACGGGAAACATCAGCCACGCCAGCCATGAGCTGTGGTCCGGCGGCTGCGGATTCTGACGCATCGGGCGAAAGTAAACAAATATCTGCCACGCAGACGTCGTCACCAGAATCGTGCCCAGAATCGCGTTCATCAGGTTCTGCGATCCGGCATTGACCAGATGCTTGAGGAAGAGCGAACCGAGGATCACGCCTGGCACTCCGCCAAGAAGCATGAAGCCAAGCGTCCGCCAGGCCACATTGCGGCGGGCAATTTGCGCCGGAACCAGGATTATCTTGACCGCGGTGGCAAACATCAATCCGATGCCAACAGCAACCGGGGCCGGCACTCCAAGAAATAGAACCAGAACCGGTACGGTAACCGTGCCCGCGCCAACTCCCGTAAGCGCGATGAAGAGTGCAATGGCAAATCCTATGAGATATTGCATTTTCGTTTCCTCAATTCCGCGTGCCCGTTCTTATCGAGACCGCGCTGCCTCGATATGAATGCCGCATTCAACCTTGCGGCCCGCCCAACGCCCGGAGCGGGGATCGTTGGGATCAATGGGAAGCGTCGTGCACGGTTCGCAACCGATGGAAGAGTAGCCGCGCTCATAGAGCGGCAGAAGCGGAATCGATAAAACTTCGCAGGCATACCAAACATCGCGCGTCGTCCACGCCGCCAAAGGCGCGAGCTTAAGCACCTGCCTGCCGCCGGGAAGCGTGAACAGCGCCGACTCTTCGAGAGCGGTCCGGCTCTTTGCCTGTTCGCGGCGCATGCCCGTAATCCACACGCGATAGCCGGCAACGGCTTTGAAGAGCGGCTCAACCTTGCGCAATTTGCAACACGCGTCCGGCGCGGATTGATAGAGCAGGCCGTGCTCTGCCTCTTGTTCGGCAACAGTATGCGCCGGCAGCAAGTTGATGAGATTCAACTGCCACTCGCTGGCAATGCGGTCGCGATAGGCGTACGTCTCGGGGAAGTGATAGCCCGTATCGAGAAAAAGAATGGGAATCTTCGCATCCAACTCGATGGCCAGCTTGGCAAGCAATACATCTTCAGCCTGAAAGCTGCACGTCAGGCATACGTCCTGATTGCCGGTGATTTCGCGCGCCAGCGCGACGCGCACTTCGTCGAGTCTGGTCTTCACCTGCATATGGATTCCCGCTGTGCTCACTAGAGACCCGCCCTTTCCGGCGAAACGAAGATGCCCGTACTTTGCAACAGTTGATGAATGGCAGAGACGGTCGCCATAACCTTGTCGGGATCGCTGGCGTCGACAGTGAGTTGTTGATCTTCAACGCGCGCGACGAGCGCGTCGCTTTCGTTGGCTCTCACAACCAGCGCAAGCAAGCCGGATTGAACCTGCAATCCTGTAACGGTTTCCAGCAGGTTAGGATGAAGCAGAAACAGTTCATCGTCGGCTTCGATGCGATTGGAAACGACTCCCACGGAAAAAAGAGAACGCTCGATGGCATCGATCAGTTCAACTGGGCCGCTGAGTTCGAGCACACCGCCGCGATGGCCCCAGCGCGCTTCCCTTTCGCCGGCGGTTACCGGGCCCCACGAGTCATCCTGGAGCTGGTTGCCCATCGTGGCAACCGCGTTGGCCGCTGTGATCATGCCCGCCGCGACGGTGCTGTTGGTCTGGGCATCGATCAAGATGAATGCGCCGGTGGATCGATTCTCGCCATAGAGGTCGAGAGCAATCGCATGCAGCAGATCGATGTTTACGACGCCAATCCCGTTCATCTCCAGCGTCTCGGCGGCCTCATGCGCGAGCGTCCCGATGTTGGTGCGATGCTCGATTGTTGAAACGAATGCGGGAACGGTGTGGCTGGTGTGCTTGAGCAAATAGCGGCGATTGCGCTGGAGCGGTCGCGCATCCATCCAGACCAGCGCGGCCTGAAGGCGCTTGGCGACGGTTGCCTGCGCGTGCGTGGAGACGATCAGATCGCCGCGGCTGATGTCGAGCTCGCAATCCAGAACCAGCGTGACCGATTGCGGCGCAACTGCTTCGGCATGCTCGCCGTCGAAGGTGACGATGCGCGCCACCACTGCGCTTCTGCTGGAGGGAAGCACCGTGATCTTGTCGCCAGGACGAACGGTTCCCGATGCGATCTGGCCCGAGAATCCGCGAAAGGTGTGATTGGGACGAAGAACCCGCTGCACCGGAAAGCGCAAAGGCGCAGTGCGCGTATCAAGGGACGATGGCAGCGACTCAAGAAGCTCCAGCAATGACGGGCCGTTATACCACTTCATCGCTTTCGAGCGGTGAACGATGTTGTCGCCGCCGAGTGCGCTGACCGGAACAAAGATCGACTCAACCGGGCCGCCGGTATCGGCTGCAATCTGATTGAGGACCGTTGTGAAGTCCCGCTCGATGGCGCGGAAGGCCGCCTCGTCGTAACCAATCAAATCCATCTTGTTGACCGCGACAATCACGTGGCGCACGCGCAGCAGCGATGCAATGTACGCGTGGCGGCGCGATTGAATCAGAACGCCCTTGCCCCCGTCGATCAGCACCACCGCCGCATCGGCCGTGGAGGCGCCAGTCGCCATGTTGCGCGTGTACTGCTCATGGCCCGGTGTGTCGGCGATGATGAAATTGCGGCGTGGCGTGGAGAAGTAGCGATAGGCGACATCGATGGTGATGCCCTGCTCGCGCTCCGCGCGCAGGCCGTCGGTGAGCAATGCGAAATCAATCTGCCCGGGAGCCGTCGTTCCCTTGCCTTCGATGGAGCGCACCTGATCTTCGTAGACCGACTGCGTGTCGTAGAGCAGTCGGCCGATGAGCGTGGACTTTCCATCGTCCACGCTGCCTGCCGTTGAGAAGCGCAGCAAATCCTTTTCGCGTTCTTCGGCGAGGACATTTACGGCCGGGGATGAGAGGGTCGCGATCGTGGCCATTTAGAAGTAGCCCTCCCGCTTCTTTATTTCCATCGAACCTTCCTGGTCGTGATCGATCGCTCGATTAACGCGCTCCGACGTGCGAAACGAGAGCAACTCCGCAATGATGGCGGGGAGCGTGTCCGCATCCGAGCGAATCGCCCCGGTGCATGGACTGCATCCCAGCGAACGCAGCCGCGACTTTATCATTTGCGGCTTTTCGCCGGGCTGCGCGACAAAAGATTGTTCGATGGGAAGCAGCGCATCGCCGCGTACATACATGGGGCGTTCTTTGGCAAAGTAGAGATCGACAATGGGAATCTTTTCTTCATGGATATACTTCCAGACGTCCATCTCCGTCCAGTTGGAGAGCGGAAACACACGAATGCTTTCGCCCGGATGGATACGCGCATTGTAGAGATTCCAGAGTTCAGGGCGCTGGTTCTTCGGATCCCATTGCCCGGCGCTGTCACGGAAGGAGTAGATGCGCTCCTTGGCGCGGGACTTCTCTTCATCGCGGCGCGCACCGCCGAAGGCCGCATCGAAGTTGTAGTGACGCAGCGCATCGAGCAGCGCTTGCGTCTTGAGCAGCCCGCAACAGCGCCGCGTGTCCAGCGCAATAGGATTCGTGCCCGCGGCTATGGCCGCCTCATTGCGCCACACCAGCAGTTCCGCACCCACCGAGCGCGCCATCGCATCGCGAAAGGCGATCATCTCCGCGAACTTGAATCCGGTGTCTATATGCAGAAGCGGAAATGGAATCGGCGCCGGGTAAAAAGCCTTCTGCGCCAGCCGCAGCATGACGGACGAATCCTTGCCGATGGAGTAGAGCATCACGGGCCGCTCGAACTCTGAGACCACTTCGCGCATGATGTGAATGCTCTCGGCCTCCAGCAGGCGCAGATGGCTTAGGCGCTGTGGCGAGGAAGAGTTCGCTGGCGGCGATGGGGGAGACACGGTTTCGGCGACCGGCATGCATGACCTCTTTCAGTAGTTGAATCACTGAGGGCCAATGCAATGCGTCCGCACACCGGCCTTTCAGCGAGGGTGCGTCTTCTGATGAATTGCTGGAGGGGAATCAGAGACTAAAGCATACACCCGTCGAAAATCATCGACAGGCAACAACACGAGCGGCTTTGAGAGACGCGAATCATGTGCGAATCAATGGTAGCAAAATGCCTGGGCCGGCGCAACCTATTGCCCGGCCGTGCGTCGCCGATCAGGCGGTTTGGCCAGAGGTTTGTTACGTCAGCCTCAAGAGCGTTATCGCCGGGGCGGATGTTGCTGTCGATTCCCGCGAAGTGGGGCTCAGTGTGGCCTTTCGCATCCGCGACTGCGCAATACATCCGCAACGCATCATTGATCGTTGGCAGAATGCAAGGTTCTGCCTATACATTGGATCATGCGCGCCGCAAGCTCGCGCGGCGGATGCTACGCGGCAACACCAAACCCGGCGCGGATTCCGAAGATGATCTCCGAACGTGGATAGAAAGAACATGAAATCGATATTGAAGAACGTAGTTTCCGGCTGGCGCTTATGCCGGCTGGCCGTCGTAGCCGTCTTTGCTCCCGCTCTCGCTTTCGCGCAGCAGCGGCCTCCGGCGGTTCCGCTCATCGCGCACAATCCTTATTTCAGCGTGTGGTCAATGGCCGATCAACTTACCGACGAGGACACCAAACACTGGACCGGCGCGGCGCAGCCGATCGCGGGCCTGGCGCGTATTGACGGGCAGACGTACCGATTCATGGGCGCAACGCCGCGCTCCGTTCCGGCGATGCAGCAGACCTCGCTTGAAGTCACGCCGACGCGCACCATCTACACGTTCCAGGCCGCGCAGGTGACTTTGACGGTCACTTTCTTCACGCCGGCCTTTCCCAAAGATCTCGATCTGCTTTCGCGGCCGGTCACGTATCTCACGTTCGCTGTGACGGGCGATGGCGCGCATGACGTTACCCTCCTGATCGACGCGGATCCGCTGATCGCAGTGAACACGCGCGATGAAGAAGTGACGTGGGGGCGCAGCCGCATTCCCGGGCTCACCGTGCTCAACGCGGGCTCGCGCGAGCAACGCGTATTGAACCGCCCGGGCGACGATCTGCGCATCGACTGGGGTTATTTCCATCTCGCCGTTCCCGACTCCCCCGCCGTTCCCGGCTCCGAAGCGCAAGTTGCAGTGTCGTCCGACACCATGCGCAGTTTTTCCGCCACGGGATCGCTGCCGGCGAGCGACGATCTTGACATGCCTCGGATGCCGCGCGATCACGCCGCACATTTGGCCGCCGCGTTTCCCCTGGGCAAGGTTTCTGCAACGCCTGTCACGCGGCACGTGCTGCTCGCCTACACCGAGGGCTACGCAATCGAATATCTGGGCCGCAAGCTACGCCCCTATTGGCAGCGCAACAACACCACCGTGCAGCAGATGCTGGCCGACGCCGAATCGCAATACGCCGCTCTCCTGTCGCGCGGAGAAACCTTCGATCGCGAGCTCACAGCCGATCTGACCAAGGCCGGTGGTCCGGCGTACGCACAGCTCGCGATCCTCGCCTATCGCCAGACGCTCGCAGCTCATGGCTTCGCGGCCGACGTAGACGGCACGCCCATGCTCTTCCCTAAGGAAAATTTCTCCAACGGTTGCATCTCCACCGTCGACGTAATTTATCCTTCTGCTCCGTTTTTCCTCTTCTTCAATCCCGCGCTGGTTCAAGCCATGCTCAAGCCTGTGCTGGAGTATGCCGCACTGCCACGGTGGAAGTGGCCCTTCGCGCCGCACGATCTGGGAACCTATCCGCTCGCCGATGGACAGGTCTATGGCGGAGGAGAAACTACAGAAGAGAACCAGATGCCCGTGGAGGAGAGCGGAAACCTGCTCATCCTTGCCGACGCCATGAGTCAGGAGCAGGGCAACTGGGATTTTGTGCGCGCCTACTGGCCGCAATTTACCACGTGGGCCGAATATCTTCGCGACAAGGGCCTCGATCCCGAAAATCAGTTATCCACCGACGACTTTGCGGGACATCTCGCGCACAACGCGAATCTTTCCATCAAGGCCATCGAGGCGCTCGCATCCTATGCGCAGATGGCACAGGCCCTTGGACTACCGGATGTCGCGAAGGAGTACTCGCGTCTTGCCGCGGACATGGCGGCCAAGTGGCAGTCCATGGCAGCAGACGGCGACCACTACAAACTAGCCTTCGACAAGCCCGGCACATGGAGCCAGAAATACAACCTGGTGTGGGATCAGATCCTCGACCTTCACCTTTTCCCGGCGCAAGTTCGCCAGACCGAAGTCGCTTTCTATCTCCAGCACCTCAATATATATGGATTGCCGCTCGACAACCGCCGCGACTACACGAAGCTCGATTGGGAAATCTGGACGGCAACGCTGGCTGATGCGCCGCAGCCCGGAAACATGCCGCCCACTATCGACGCGTTCGCAGCGCTCGTGGCTCCCATCGGCCGCTGGATCAATGAAGGTCCCACGCGCGTTCCACTCACCGACTGGTACGATACGAAGACCGGAAAACAGACGGGCTTTCAAGCCCGCTCCGTGGTCGGCGGGGTCTATATCAAGGCGCTTGATGATCGCGCATTAGCGGCCAAGTGGCGCAATCGCATCGATCCCTAACAGCCTGGGGTGAAAGTCTGGTTTTGAAAGGGCACGACTTTAGTCGTGCCGTAAGGCCTCAGGAACCAACGTGGCTTTAGCCGCTGAGGGATGGTCTTCCCGGGATTTTGACTTCTACCACAGGCTCCTAAGCCGGAATCGAACACCGCGCTCCGCAGCCATCGTTATTCCACAGTCAGCCCCGGCGTCAGCGAGTGCGAAAGCGCTCCCGACGTCGCGGTCACCGAGAACGTGAAGTTCTGCGCAGAAGTCTTGGCGCCGCAACCCGTGAATCCCACGGCCAGTGCCGCGCCGATGACCAGCAGCACCATCAACCGGGCCAGGCGCGCGCGTGCTTTGCGCATCCTGCCGGCAACGGGCAACAGGATCAGGCCCAGTGCCACCGGCCCCAAACCCATCGGAAATGCGCCGCCGAACGGGCTCTTCGGCCGCTCGTTCGCCGCTTTGCCCGGCAGCGTGATGGTCATCGTCACCGTCGTAGCCGCGGAGCCAGAGCTAATCGTGGCCGGAGAGAAGCTGGCCGTCATGCCCAGCGGAAGATTGCTCGCGCTCAAGGTCACTGCGCCCGGCAGCAGGGTTCCATTCGTCGGAGTGACCACGAGAGAATACGCTGCCTGTCCTCCCGGCTGCCCGGTCACTGTGCCGATGCCGCTGGCGAAGGCCAGCGTAAAGTCCTGCACTGTCTCGGTGATCGCACTGCTGGTACCCGGTCCATAGTCGGCATCGCCCGAGTAGACCGCGGTGATCGACTGGATACCGGCCGGGAGCGACGTCGTGGTGAGTGTCGCAGAGCCCCCCGACACCGTAGCCGTGCCTATCGCTGTCGATCCGTAATAAAACGTCATGGTGCCGGTTTCCGTGGACGCGTAAGCGGGAAGGCTGGCCGTGAATGTCACCGCAGCAGTCGTAAAGATCGAATTGGCTGAGGAAGTAATCGTGATTGTCGGCGTGCCCGGAACCACGGTCAGCGTCACGCTCGCCGTCTCTGTGGTGTAGTCAACCGCATCGGTGGGCGTAAAGGTCGTGTTCAGCGTCTGTTTCCCTGTGCCCAGTACGGTTCCTGCCACAGGGCTATAAGCAAACGTTCCGGCCACGGTGGAACTGGCGTTGAGCTGCGCTCCGCTCAATGGCGTGCCGTAGATGATATTCGCGGGCGTGGCCCATGTGATGGAAGGCGCCTGCTGGAAGATCACGCTCTCATTGAACGACGGGTTGGTGGAAAAAATCGCGCTCGAAACCGTCGCGGTAATCGTCCCGGAATAACTCGAGAGCGTAGTGTACGTGGCCACGCTGATGGTCAGCACCACGGAATCGGTGGTGCTTGCCACCAGCGCGGTAGTGCGCGCGCACGACAACGTGCTCACCGTGCAGACCCATCCGCCGGTCGGGTCGCTCATGCCGGTGATGGTCAGTCCCGTGGGCAGCGTGAAGCTCAGAACTGCGGAGCTGTCGGTCTGCGTCGTCCCGCTGTTCACATTCACCGTAAGCTGATCGGTAGCATCGCCCGATTTCACCGTCAGCGGGCTGGGAGCGAAGGTGACAGTGACCGTGGGTACGACTGTCGGTTGTACGAATCCCGAGAGATCGAAGAGCGCGTACTCCAGCATCTCCTCCTGCGCGCTCATCTTGTAACTCGTGTTGTAACTGTTGGTGCAGTTGGCGCCGCTGGTGCAGTAGCTGGGACATTCCGTGGGATAGGTCTTGCCGCCGGTCGACGCATCGATCACATGGTAGTCGTTGTACATCACGCGCCCGCACTGGCTGGCCGCAGGCGCGCCAAATGGCACGTTGAAAGTCATCTGCATGACTGGATTATTGGTGATTGTCACCGGTTGGTTAATGCTGCTGTCCACGTAGGTCCCGTTATTCAGTGTCACCCAGGGTTGTGCAGGCGCGACGACGGAGCCGACGTCGGTACGCAGAGTGCCGATATCGATCTGGTTCAGCGTGCCCGATACGGTTGAGCCGGCATTGTGAAGCCACTCCGCCAGGAAAATCCCGTCGCTGAAGTTCTCTTGCACCGTGCCCACTTCAGCGCTGAAATCGTGCTCCTGAGAGATGGTCCAGTTCGCAACGTCGCCGAACTGCGCGCCGTAGGGCGCGGCGGGATCTAGCCACGCATAGCTGTAATGGGTGGCAAAAATGCGGCCGCCCGCCTCCGCGAAGCTCAGTAGATTGCCGGCGCCAGTCGCGGTCGCCTGGTTGCTGGCGTTTGACTGGCAGGGAAACATCACCATGTCGTACTCGTTTAGAAGCGGTGTCGTGGTGCCGCTCTGGTTCGTCGTCATCAACACGGTTTCCGAGGGAGTTGACGCATTGATGTCCGCCCCAGGCGATGAGCTGCCCCTGTAGAGATGCACGTAGCCGCCGGCATTCACAGTCTGCTTGTCGTCGGTAAACTCCGAGTCGGAGATGCCCATATCGCGCAGCACGCATTCGGCCCCATCCACGGAACCGGTAGCGATGGCGATATACGGCATGTTGCCCTGGGTATGGTTGGCCGGCATGCTCAATTGCAGCCCGGTCAGCGGGCTGGTTCCCACTGTCTCGGTGAACTGGCGCTGCCACTTGCCCGCCTGGATCACGATGGTATAGGTCGCGTTTTCCGGAATGTCCTGCAGGGTAAAGCTGCCGTCGACCGCAGTATTGGTGAACGCCCCCGGGACCACATTGGCGCCCGTGGGCGTCTGGTTCGCGGACGTAAGGCACTGTACGCCCGAGGGCGGCGGCGCCACCGCACTCGTCGACGCGTACACCAGCACGTTGGGCAGAGGAAGTGGATTAGGCTTACCGGCCGCCAGCCGCGGATCGTAAACCGTCCCGCTAATGGTCGTGGTCTGCGCCGCGGCAACACCGCAGGCAATCAAAAGCAGCCAAAGCAGAGCGATCCCGTACCGGCAGCGCAAAAAACCATTGCGAATTACTGCGAACTGAGAAGAATAACAGCGGAAGAATGCGGGCATGGCGGTAACCTCTTTGGCACCGGCCGGTCTCGTTCACCCTGGATTACACAACAACCCGCCGGATCGCGTCGACTCCGTTTCTAGAAACTGCTTCCAAAACCGGTCAAAAACTGTAGAGACCCATCATACACATTTCCATTGAACCCGGAGCGGAACTCGCAACCACGGTCCTCGCTTATTCGTCCGCGTCGGCCACCCACTTGGGGGTGAAGTCGCTGTGCGCCGCCTGCTGCTCGATCATCTTTCGCGCCTCGGCCACGTGGAGGCGCATCAGCCGCTCCGCCTCGTCGGGCAGATTGTTGCCGATGGCGTCGACGATCTGGAGGTGCTCTTCATACACGTTCTTCGGGTCGCGCGAAGCCCGTACCGCCATGCCGAGCACCCGGTACCCCTCAGCCAGCCGCAGCAGAACCTTGTTGCGCGAGAGGTTCATGATCTGTAGGTGAAAGGCCCGGTCGGCGGCGCCCATCTCCTCTTCCCGGTTCTCCTGGGACAACTCCCAGATATGATCGGCGTTCCTGCGCAGCGAGGTCACATCGGCGCGGGAGGTGTGCTCACAGGCCAGGCGCGCAGCCAGCCCTTCAAGGAACTCGCGCACCTGGTAAGCCTCGCAAAGGCGCGCAGCATCGAGCTTTTGCACGAAAACTCCCAGCCGGTCGATGGACTCGACCAGACCCAGCCACTGGAGTTCAAGAAGCGATTCCCTTACCGTACCCTGGGCAACTCCCAGCTCTTTGGCCAGGCTTTGCTGGGTAAGCCGCTCGCCCGGCTGGCTTTCGCCCGCAAGGATGCGGCGTTGGATCTCTTCTCGAACCTGGTGCCGGCCAACAGGCGCTTGCATGACCATAACGTACAAATCCTCCATTCCCCGAAAACCAGCGTCTGGAGCATCGGCGCTTTCTCAGCCCGGTGCGCAGTTCAGCCTGATGATGCGATCAACATAGAATCTATCAAAATCGATTGTTAAGCAAGGTGATTCTTTCAAGTCATGCCTTCCGCCGCCACTCGCGCCATCCAAAAGCTCCCTCAAAATGCATGAATTCAGACGCTTTACCAGGTTCCAAGTACACGCTGATCACATCGAAACGCGCCTGCGGAGCCGGGCTGTCCGGCAGTTGCCTTACATATTGGCGGGCTAGACGGCGCAGCACGTTGCGCTTATGGAAGTCGACCGCAGTTTCGGCGGGGGTCAAATCGCGGGCGGTCCGGGTTTTGACCTCGAAAAAGCAGAGTAATGGCCCCTGCCATGCCACCAGGTCGAGGTCGCCGGGCTGGTTGCCCGACGACCATCGCCGCGCCACCACCGTGTAGCCCTTGCCAAGCAGGTAAAAACACGCGGCCTCTTCGCCCTCAATTCCGGTGAGCAAATGGGCAGGCAGGCCAGCCGCCCGGCCGCGTCGCGCGGCCAGAGAATCCAGGCCGGCCAGGGTCCGCTCCAGCCATTTCGCGCGCATTTCTGACGCCCATTCCATCGCCAACCATTGTGGCCCTGCCCGGCGAGGAGCGCAAATGTGCTCGAACCGCGGATATCCGGAGGACGCCAAAACTGGGGGCTTGCGATCGGGTTCTTTCGGCTTTGCCCCCGCCCAAATTGAAACTCGCGGATTCATTTCCGGAAACGTCCCGGAATCCACGCTGCGCTGAAGGTATTTGTTGTACGTGATTTGCCCGAAACTGAAACTGTACCTGCAAGGAGAATCCGTCATGGCTCATGGTCTGTTCGGGGGCCTATTTAACCATCGCGAAGCTGCGCCGCCATCCGCGATGCTCGACGATCCGTCAAGGGCCGATGCGGTTCCCGTCGAGATCGACCGCAGTTTTCAGTACGCCATGGATGCACTGCCGGCCAACGTAATGTTTTGCGATCGCGATCTGATTCTGCGTTACATCAATAAGTCATCTCGCAAAACGCTGCTCTCGCTTCAGCAGCATCTGCCGGTGCCCGTGGACCAGATCGTAGGTAAGTCCATCCACATCTTTCATAAGAATACGGCCAACGTCGACAAAATTCTCGGCGCCAAAGGCCATGCGACACACCATTTGCCGCACAAGGCGGTGATTGAACTGGGACCCATCAAGCTGGATTTGAATGTGGAACCGATGCTGGGCGAATTCGGCGACTTCATCGGCGCGGCGGTCTTGTGGGGCGTCAGCACGCAGGAGACAATTGAAGCCCTGAGAAAAGCACAGGAGGCGCAGCGCGCAGGCATCGAGCATTTGAACGGCAATCTGCAAATGGTGGCCACGGCCACGCATGAAATTGAGTCCAGCATTGCAGAGATCGCGAAGAATGCGACCGAACTTGCCAGCGCCTCTGAAAGGTCGCGCCAGTCCAGCGCGGAAAGCAAAACCTCGATCCTGAGCCTGCAAACCTCCAGCAGCGGCGTGGCCAAAGTGGCTGACCTGATCGCTTCCATCGCTACCCAGACCAGCGTGCTGGCGCTGAACGCGAATATCGAGGCCGCGCGAGCGGGCGCGCACGGCAAGGGCTTTGCAGTGGTGGCCAGCGAGGTGCGCAAGCTCGCGGAGCAGACGGCCGCCGCCACGTCGGAGATTCAAAACAAGGTAACCGCGATTGGCGCCGACGTTTCCACCGCCATCACAGCCATCGACAGCATCGCCGCCCACGCCGAGGACCTGTCGGGACTCTCGCACCAGATGGCCGCAGCCGCCGAGGAGCAGCATCTGGCCACACAGGAGATGGCACAAAACCTGGAACGCGCCGCGCACCGCACCGCGGAGATCGCGAACATGCGGCTTGCCGAGTAAAGCGGCCGCACTAAAATGAACGGGCCGCGCAGATCGTCCGATCTCCGCGGCCCACTGATTTCGCGCGCGACGAAACTACCCCGTGCCCCATCCATTCGCGCTCTTTGCGAATGGGTGGGAAACACATAACCAACGTTCGCGACTTACGCCGTCACCGGAGCAACCGCGCTCATTTCATGCTCTTTTTCGGCCAATGTCAGCGCCTCTTCCAGAATGTCGAGCGCGACAGTAGCTTCCTCTTTGCTGACGATGAGCGGAGGCGAAAGCCGCAGCGAGGTTTCTCCGCAGCCCAGCACGATGAGGCCGCGTTCGAAGGCCAGCGTTTCAATACGATTCCTCAGCTCCGCGGCGGGTTCGCGCGTCGCCTTGTCCTTCACGATCTCGATGCCGATCATGAGCCCACGCCCGCGCACGTCCCCCACGGAAGCATGGCTGTGCTTCCAGCCGCGCACGCGTTCCAGAATGAACTCGCCCACGCGCGCGGCGTTGGCGATTCCTTCGCGCTCCAGGATGTCCATCGTCGCCAGTGCGGCAGCAATCGACACCGGATTACCGCCGAAAGTCGACGCGTGCGAGCCAGGCGCCCAATCCATAATCTCGGCCCTCGTCATGCAGACGCCCAGCGGCATGCCGCTGGCAATGCCCTTGGCGATGCAGAGAATGTCCGGTTCCACGCCCGAGTTCTGAATGGCCCACCACTGGCCTGTGCGTCCGCATCCGCTCTGCACCTCGTCCACTACCAGAAGAATTCCGTGACGGTCGCAAATCGCGCGCAGCTCGCGCAGGAAGTTCGCGGGCGCGGGGACGAATCCGCCTTCGCCCTGGATCGGCTCGATGAAGATCGCGGCCACCTCTTCCGGAGGCAGAATGGTCTTGAAGAGTTTCTCCTCGATGTAGCGCGCACAGCCCATGCTGAAGGCTTCCTCTTCCTGCGCGCCGCCGGTGCAGCCGCGATAGACGTAGGGATAGCGCACGTGCGTCACGCCCGGAACCAATGGCGAAAAGCGGCGCTTCTGTTGCGGCTTGGAGCCGGTGAGCGAGAGCGCGCCCATGGTGCGGCCGTGAAACGCGCCAAAGAACGAGATGATTTGCTGGCGCCCCGTGTGATAACGCGCAAGCTTGAGCGCGCACTCAATGGCTTCGGCGCCGGAGTTGCCGTAGAAGAAGCGATGCGGGCCGGGCATGGGCGCCACGGCCGAGAGCCGCGTGGCCAGGTCGGTAAGCAGCTCGTTGTAAAAATCGGTGCCCGAGATGTGAATCAGCTCCGCGGCCTGCTTCTGAATCGCGGCTACAACTTCGGGATGGCAATGGCCGGTGGAAACCACGGCGATGCCGGCAGCGAAGTCGAGAAATTCGTTGCCATCGGAGTCCTCAATGCGCAGGCCCCGCCCACGCTTTGCAACCAGCGGATACGACCGCGTATAGCTGGGCGAGATCAGCCGGTGATCGGCCTCAACCGCCGCCCGGGCCTTCGGTCCTGGCAGAGGACACACAAGTTTGGGTCCGTATTGCGCATGCAATTCTTGCTTGGTCATCGAAAATTCTCCTCGGCAGATTCGGTTGTCGCGGCCGGCGCACTCTCATATTGATAGGCGAGTGCGGCACGGCCACTGATCCCGGCTGTTGGGATCATTCAATTCCGCGGATCCAAGTGGACCCAAATGCGGGCGAGGACCTTCGGCGGGTGCGGTGCTAATCGCCGCCGAAGAGGCTAGGTCGAGTGCGGGTGGGCAGCACGCGCAAGTGCCGTCGCGGGCAAATGCCACGCACGCGCGAACGCGACCAGCACTTGGTGGCTGGCGGGTGTAGCGATTGCAATAGGTCGCGCGCTTTCATCGGATTTCCGCTCTTTTCAGAGGATACCACGCAGAATCTTTCCACGCCACGCGCGCGTACGATGGCTCCGCCGCTCAGCGTCCGGCATCGTTTCTCTGGTTTCGCGACGCTCACTGAGGATTCGGAACGAAGGAGTGCGGAGGAACCAGCTCGGGAGAAATCTCGCCGTCGAGGGTAACCTGTGCTCGCTCGAAAGCACGCAGGCTATGCCAATCGGCGGCCATCGTCATCCAGCAGGCCGCTCCCTTTTCAAGCACGGCGCAGGCAATCTCGAAGGTGAAGGGCTTCTCGGGATGGCCTTTGGGAGTTCCCTTGGCGCGCTCGATCCAGATGTCGTGGCTGCCCAGTGTGTAGTTACCCTGTACGGGATCGGTGACGTCAAAGGTTTGCTTCAAGCCCTCCGCGGCGCCGGCGCCAAAGTTTGCCAGGTCGCCTGGTTTCAACGGTTGCCCATAGCAGGCAAAGGGCAGCGCCGTCACCACCACCACCGATTCGGGCGTACCGTGAGTGGCGGTCAAAACCACTTCCACGCAGGCATCGCCTTTCTTGGCTCCCATGGCGTCGGGAAAGGGCACCGTGATCTTGGGCGCGGGAGGCGGAGCCACGAACTCCCAATCCGAAGGCAGGCTGTAAATGAAACCAACGTCACTGTCATCAACCCGAGCCGGCTGTGTTGCGGCGGCTGCAGGCGCTGCAATTTGCGCAAGCGCTACCGATTGTCCAGCCGCCGGGGGGGGAGCTTGCGCAATTAGGGGCACGCAACCAAGGAGGGGAAAAACAGCGGCGAGGGCAACTCTCATGGATTCACCTTCACTCGGGGCTAAGTCTATAGCGCTTTCTCGAAGCTAACAACATTTTTTGCACGGCGGCAATCGCTACTTGAGCAGGAAAGCCGACGCCGCCGACACCACACCCAAGACCGAAAACACCAGGCCCAGATACCAGTAAATGCGGCTGTGGGTGAGCAGCGTAACCGACGTGATGACCAGGCCAATCTCGAGCAGCGCCTCGGCCAGATCGAAACGATTCTCGTGCGCTTCGGCTTGCTCCACCTGGCGCTGCAACCCCTCGGCCTGATCCTGCTCCTCCTTATCTTCCGCGTCCCACTTCTTCACGTGGTCGGCGTAGCCTTTGGCAAGCTTCTCCGCCGCGGCCTTGTCGGAGACAACGGTCACCGTCAAAAGGTCCTGGATCAACGTCGTGTTATACGAACGGATCTTGTGCGCCTGATACTGGTTCCACTGGTCGGTGGCCTGGTTCTGAAACAGAATCACATCTGTGCTCGCGCGGTGGCCCAGCACCGTGGTCACGGCCACCAGCACCGCCAGCACGCTCATCGTGAAGGCCACCGGCCGCAGCGTAGATTCGTGCGCGCCGTGCTCCGCGTGTTCCTGCAATTCTTGCGCTTCGTTAGCTTCCATGGCCAGATCGATTCTTCTCATTTGAATTTGTGGGGACTGGGGAATTGACTGCCGTTACTGGACCTATCTTACGACTCGTTCGGAGCTTCGGGCTATAGCATTTTCGGAAATTGTCGAGACCGAAGCCGAAACCGCTGGGTGGGTTGTTCCCCAAGAACAATCCACCTGTGTGCCCCTCAAAAGTTCAAATTATTTCTGAAAATGCCGTAGTGGCTCGCAGCTATTTGCGCTTCCACCGCACCCCGTCCTTCGAGTCTTCCAGAATCACGCCCTTTTCCGCCAGCTCGGCCCGAATCGCGTCGGCGCGCGCAAAGTTGCGCGCCTTCTTGGCCGCAGTGCGCTCGGCCACCAGCGCCTCAATCGCCGCATCGGTCAACGATTGCGCGGCAATTAACTCTGGAGCCACCTCGCTCATGCGGCCCGCTTGCTCCGCCCACGCCAGCGACCGCCGCGTGGGCTCTGCGTCGCGGTCCTCCAGCACATCGAAGACAGCATCGAAATCCGCCAGCACGGGCAATATCGCATCGCGGTCGGCCGTGAAGAGTTGTTCGTCATCCATCGCCGTATTCACCGCGCGCACCAGTTCAAAGATCGGAGCCAGTGCGTCGGCGGTGTTCAAATCGTTGTCCAGCGCTTCAAAATACCCTGCGCGCGCCTTCTTCGCCACTTCCTGCAACACGGGGTTTTCGCCCGCCAGAAACTTCCCCGCGTTCAGCCGCGCCCTGAACGTGCGCAGCCGGTCGATCGCGTTGGTGGCGTCGGTCAGGCTGTCGAAGGTGAAGTTGAGCGGACGCCGGTAAGGCACCGAGACCAGCGCCAGGCGGATGGCCGACGCTTTGAATCCCTTAAGCAGCAGGTCGCGCAACGTGTAGAAGTTGCCCTCGCTCTTCGACATCTTCCTGCCGTCCACCAGCAGGAACCGCACATGCATCCAATGCCGCGCGAACTGCTTGTGCGTCGCCGATTCGCTCTGCGCAATCTCGTTTTCGTGGTGCGGAAACATCAGGTCTTCGCCGCCGCAGTGCAGGTCGAAGCTCTCGCCCAGGTACTCCATCGCCATGGCCGAGCACTCAATGTGCCATCCCGGACGGCCCGGCCCGATCGCCGTGTCCCACGACATCTCACCCGGCTTGGGTGCCTTCCACAGCGCAAAGTCGCGTGCCGAATCCTTCTCGTACTCGTCCACGTCCACGCGCGCGCCGTCTTCCATGCCGCTCAGGTCTTTCTTGCTCAGCTTGCCGTACTCTGGAAACGACTTGAGCCTGAAGTACCATGACCCGTCTTCCACTTTGTAAGCCGCTCCCGCCGCAGCCAGCTTTTCAATCAGCGCCACCATCTGCGGAATGTGTTCCGTGGCGCGCGCAATCTGCTCCGGCCGCTCCACGCGCAGCGATTCCAGATCCTCGAAAAACGCGTCGATATATTGTTTGGTGTATTCGCCGATCGGGATCCCCGCCTCCACCGCGTTGCGGATGATCTTGTCGTCCACGTCGGTAATGTTCATCACGTGGCGCACGGCGATGCCGGTCAGGCGCAGAAAGCGCCGCAGAATATCGACCTGCAAAAACGTGCGGAAGTTGCCAATGTGGCCGTAATCGTAGACCGTAGGCCCGCACGCGTACATGCGCAACGCCTTGCCGTCGGCCGGCTCGAGCGCATCCAGTTGTCCCGTGAGGGTATTAAACAGGCGGAGGGTCATCGCTTCCAAGTCTTACGGCCCGCTCATGGTGGACGTGGTCCTCCACGCAACGGTCTTCTCGATTCTAACAAGTGCGGCGCGGCGAACCATCTCGAAGCCGCGGCGAATGGGAACGTCCCGGCGAACACGCCGCAGGCGCAGCGTTTGTTAACCCCGCGCTTCAGTGCAGGGGAAGCAATCGCGTAATGCCGATTCGGAGTCCCGTAGGGACGGCGCAAAGGAAATATTCGATTCGCGGGGACCGACAGCCTCTGAGGATCATTCCCGTCTTGCGCGCCTCCCCTCAGCCGAAAATCGCCGCCATTCCCAGCGAAAGCACCATAAGAATCGCCCACCAGCCAAAAACCGCAACGTAACCCGCGCCGCGCTTCGTGCCCGCGACCACCGCAACTCCGATCGCGGTCACGACCATGCACCAGATGGAGAGAACGTCGATATTCGTGGCCAATGTATAAAGCGTGAATGGCGTGTCTTGCTGCGACAGATAATAGCCTAGGTTCGTGCCCGCCGGGTTCTTGGGATCGAATGCATCGGGAAGCGCCCCAGCACAGAGCGCGATGGCTCCGAGCAGAAACTTGATGGGCCACAAAACCAGCCCGGCGTACTGTGTGACAGCAAAAAGTTCGCCGAACTTAGCCTTCCCTCCAAATCCAAAATTGATCGTCGCCAGCAAAACCGCGGCTGCGCACACATTCATCAATAACAGCCCCAGCGGCGCAATGGCCCAGGTAATCTCCTGCCCTTTAGGCCCCGCTTGTTCCTGCTTGGCCTTTTGCTCCGGCGTCATGTTCTCCATCATGTGCTTGGCAAACTCGGGCATGTTCCTCTGGTTGTTTTCAAAAACTCCGCGCCACGTAACCACTTGGCCCACCACGACCCAGAGCAGCGTTCCGCACACCAGAGTGATCAGGAACGGCAGCCACCAGCTTCGGTTGCCGCGCCGGATGTCTTCAAAAGTCTTTGACGGCGCTGTAAACGTATAGGCCAGGCGCTGCCATTGCGTCAGACCCGCAGTCGCTGGTGCCGCTACCGCTGGAACTCCCGTTTCGCTCATGATTTCCGCCTTTCAATTTGCCGGGATGCTTTTGCCCGCAATTCTACCCTCGGCGCGCCCATGAGTCGAAAGTTTTTTCGAGCGCGGCATAGGTGTCCCGCGCCGCTGCGGCATGACAATGTGGTCTCAATAGCAGAACCTGGAGCGGAGGCAATATAATCGCGGACTGCCACGATACCACTGCGACAGCCCGCGATTCTGGTGCACTATTCTAAGTTAATATAACCTTCCCGCAACCCTCGTCGGGCCCGATCCGGGCGCCAATGGGGTTCGGTTCACGTTGGCCGGCGCAGCCGGGAATTACCCCTGCACCAGCGCGGACAATTCGTCATTTCTTCTTCTGGCGACGACGCGCAACTGCGGAAGCGCCGAGCCCAATCAGAATGAGCGACAATGTGCCCGGCTCGGGAACAACCGGCGGATCACCCGGCGGATTCCCCGGCGGATTGCCCGGCGGATCACCAGGCGGATTCCCCGGCGGATTCCCCGGCGGGTTGCCGGGCGGATTTCCCGGTGGATTACCAGGCGGATTATCAGGTGGATTTCCCGGTGGATTGCCAGGCTTCCCCGATCCCGACGGCGACCCCGACCCGCCGCCCGAAGGACCTCCAATAAATATCGGCGGTGTCGACGGGCCCGAAGGCCCCGATTCGTCAAACGGCGTCGGCGAAGTCATCCCTGAGGACGCCAGGAGAGCGGGAGTTTCGTCAGACCGTTCCCCGGGGCTATCGGAATCCGATCCCGCATCGGGCGGAACAAGAAACGCCGTGGGCGGCTGGTCTTCAGCCGGCAAAACTGTCTTTTGTTTTCCTGGCGGCAAGACCGCGGCCACCTGGTTACCGCATGCGCAGAGGTACATCGCCCCTTGCCCGTCGGTGAACACTCTTGTGCCCGTAGGAATGGAAATCTTCTTGCCGGTCCAATGAATCACCTGTCCGTTTTCCATCTTCCAGTAGTTCACAAAACGTTGCAGCGGAAGCGCGGTTTTCACCAGATGAAATTTGTCCGGATCGACACCGGCAAAGACCGATTGCCAGTACGGATCACGTAACAGCTCTTCCCATTTCTTCCGGGATGCCTTTTCCTGACCAGGAGCGTTGCTCGGGACACAAATTCCACTGCGTACCACGGCGTATGGGTTCACCCTGGCAACCACAGCGTTCGGGCTCGCTTTGGAAACCGCCGGCGACGCGGATCGCGGCTTGGGGGCCGCGTTGGTGAACGTCGATGGTTCCAGGCCGCCTGGTCCCGTGGGTGCTTCCGTGAATCCGGAGTCGCCTCCGCCCGTGGCCGCATCCGTGCGCGGCCGGTTCGTCCGCTCATACAACAGGAACGAAACCCCAGCAACCGCAATCAGGATTACCACGAGGGCGAGGGCCCTTTTCATTCTCATTTGCCCTCCCGTTTCGGGGGCTTAGCATGGTCCACACCAAAGCCCGTCGCAATTGAGTCCCGGGCGGATTTACCGGCAATGTTGACGTGGTCCAAAACCAATTTGGGGCCCACTTACCGGCGACTCAGAAACCACTCTGATTTACCTCGCATGCGCTGGACTTTCAGAACAAACGGAAAGAGCGGCGCAGCCCTCGGCGAAGCGGAGGACACCGCAGCCCGGCTCGTCCCGGATTCCTGCGGTCAGAGATAAGGTCCTCATCGTGTTAAAAGGTTAGCTCTCAATAGAATACTCGTGAATCCCACGGGGGTATTAGGCTCCTATGGTCACTTGGAGTCGATTGTGGTTACTTTTGAGTGAAATCGTTGATCTGCCTAGTATGATGTTCATCAATATCAACGCCATCGGGGCTCTAAGCATTCGAGGCTGGGCTATACTGGCGGTCGTGCTGCCGCAGTTTCCGGGCCACGGCCACACACGGACTCCGCAACGAGGTGGGTTCTTTTGAGGAAGTGACCGCCGTGAGTCAATGGAAAAGCTGGATCCGGAGGCTGGGACATCCGGAAAAGCCGAGGGCTGAAAGGCGAACCCCACTAGGGCTTAAAGCCTGGCAGACCAACAACCCAGCCTCGCAGCCAACGACCATCAAAGACATCAGCTCAACCGGGCTATATTTGCTCACAGCAGAACGCTGGCCCGTTGATGAGCTGATCCCATTGACAATAGAACTGGAAAGTCTGTCGGAGAACCGTGCAGAGGACCGAATTCGCGTGCAGGCGCGGGTTGCCCGGCACGGCGAAGATGGCGTCGGATTAGCCTTTGTTTTTCCCGCAGGCCTGGATCGAGACCTCTGGGACGTTCTGCTCGACAATGCCATCACTCTTACCGAACCGGCGGCCCTCATCTACACGCTCAGGTTGCTCCGAACCACCCTGTTCCTGTGCCGGCTCTGTCACGAGCAAGCCAACGAAGCCCTTCAATTGTTTGGCGGCGAACTGGATAAACCTCGAGCCGAGATCGCTACGGAGATTGCGCTCGGAGCGGAAAAACTGCTGGCTTCAGAACCCGGCGCCGACAACATGCGCGCTCATCCACAGATTGTCGCCAACATACTCCAATACGGATCCTGGGCGCAGGATGATTTGACAAGGCAGTTATGGACAGGCCTGTTCGTCACCTCCTGCCAGCTAAATGCCGGCGACGAATCCAGCCACGACTTTGTCGATCTTCTCGTGAGTGTCACGCCCACCCAGGGCCTCATCCTGGTGACTGCGTGTAGGAAGGCGATGGAACTCGGGATAGAAACCGGGAATCTCCCTTCGCAGCAAATCATCTTTACAACGCAAGAGATGATTCAACTCACAGGCATTTGTGATCTGATCAGGCTGGGTGTGGAGATCACACGTTTATTCGACGCGGGATTGATCGAAAAAGCGTTCGTTTATACGTCCTATGCTCCTGCGGAGAGCTTTGATGTCACGCCTTCCCGCCTGGGTCTGAAACTGTACGAGCGCTGCAAAGCCGATCGCATACAGCCGCATTCGCCGCTCAACGTACCCGAGAGCGCCCAACCTTCGCTGTAGCCCAGCCGGCGGATGCCTCGGGGCGTTCTTTGCGTCGCACAAAGAATTTTGCGGTAGTTGGCCGGCTCTTCGTCGAGCGCTGCTTCCTGGGCATCATCCCGGCGGGCTCAGTCCAGGGCTGGATAGGTGCGGTACGCTTCAATGGTGACCGTCAGCGGAGTTCCCCTCACTTGCGAAGTCTTCAAGAGCACCTCAAAGTAGGGAAGACCGGTGGTGTGAAGCATCTGGTGAAAGGCGGAAAACTTGTCGCTTAACAGAAAATCGCCCGCCGCCTCAGTGGCTTCGGAAGACGTGCCTTCGAGAAGCAGCACCTTGCCGTCGTGATCCGGGTTGGGCAGGTAGGCGACCACGCAGTACCCCACCGCGTCGGTCGAGTTATAGATCGGCTGTTCACCGGAGGCGGGCGAGCGGTTTTCCACGATCGTGACTCCCAGACCCTCGAATTTCGAAAGCTCAATGAAATTCAGACGGCCTTCGAAAAGCTCCGTCCAGGGATTGGAGACACGGCCACCGATCAGGATGACGTTGTCCTGCTTCACCAGCGCGGGCGTGTACTGGCGCGCGCTGTACAAGTGAATTCTCTTGTCCAGCGGATCCAGACCCAGAATGCGCTCCGCCAGCTTGAACTCGCTCGAATTACCCAGACTCTTTGTGGCGAGAAGCTCCTGGAAAAAGCGCAGATCCGGATTCCTGGTCTTCTCTGGTGAGGAATTGAGATAGCTGCGGTTCAGATACCCGTAAAAAGGAGTTTGCTGCCTGTTGAGCTCCTCAATAAGGAGGAAGGAATCGTCGCTCAGAACGATGTCAGTGTCGTGATTCGAGTCCAGAAATCCTGACCACAACGCATTCAATGCGGGCTGGTACTTCCACGGTGAGAGTGCGTGATGCAGCGAGTCAAGCGCCTCCTGCTGGTTGCGATTGCGGACCCACAACACGGAGCACGCAACACCAAGCGCCAGAATCACCGCAACTGTGGCCGCTATAACCAGCCGGGAAGGCCGGCGGCCTGCCCAGGCGGTGTTCGTCTCTGCATCGCTCGCAGGGGCTTGCTTGACAGCAGTTTTCTCGTAGCCCGTTGGCGCAGTTGTCTCCTCCTGCGAGACGCCTGCATCGGTAGCAACCGGCAATGTTGGCTCGGACTTGGCGCGCGGGCTGAAGAGCGGCTTGTAGGTGCCGAGGGCAACCGTAATCACCGTGGCTTCGCGCTGGCCTTCAGTCGAAAAATACGCCTCGAGCTTTTTGCGCAAATGGGCCATCTGCACGCGAACGATATTGTCATCCAATGGATTGAAATCGCTGCGTCGGCCCAGAGCCCGATACGCAATGTCAAATTCGTGAATGGGCTCCTCGGGCTTAAGAATCGTCTGCCGAACGATAAAGAGGAGCATGTCGCGCAACTGCGTGGCCCGAAAGAGCGCGGGGCTGCGGGCCACTCTCTCAGCAAGCTTCCAGCGCGGGTCGCTTTCGAGAAGGCTCGCTTCCTCCTCGACGCCCACTCCGATCTTGCCCTTCGCTCTCAACGCGACTGCCCTCATGAGTGGACTGATTATCTCCGACCGAAAGAACGATTGACAAGAGAATTCACAGGGGATGGCCATTAAGTGACTGATTTATAAAGATCGTCACGTAAAGGACTCGCTAAGAGCGCTACCGTAACATTAAATTGACTGCCCAATTGCAGGCTCACTCGGCAACAATTCTCCCGTCAGTCCAGAGAGGCCGGAACACCCCACTTTTTCGGCGCTTCACATCCGCTCCCAGCCCCGCCGGCCTCAATGACTTGCGAAGGGCCGCAAGCAGTTCCGCGGTGGAGACGTATTTCCGACCAGTTACATACATCGTGCGTTTCCAGCTACCCTCGCTGAACTGTCTTGGGTCAAATCGAATACCTCTGGAGGAATTGAGATGAAAGAATTAGCCAGCAAAACGACGCACCAACCGGGAATCCGCTCACTGGCGGCCATCGCGGCGCTATTCGCGGCAGTACTCCTGGTCCTTGTGACACCACAGGCCAGTTTGAGCCAGGGCATCACTGGGTCCATTACAGGAACGGTCACCGATCCCAGCGGCGCCGTAGTGGCAGGAGCCACGGTGACAGTTCGCGACGTGGATACGAACGCCATCAGAGCCGAGAAGACCTCCGATGCGGGCACGTATACCGTGACGCAACTGCCTCCCGGACACTACTCCGTGAAGATTGATAAGGCAGGGTTCAAAATCTATGATCAGACCGGCATAACACTGGCGATCGACCAGGTGGTGCCGGTCAATGCACAACTGGCCGTGGGATCTGAAGCACAGAACATCGAGGTCACCACTGCTCCCCCCGTGATACAAACCCAGGATTCCTCGGTGGGTCAGGTCATTGACAGCCAGTCGATTCAGAACACGCCACTCAACGGACGCCTCAGCGTCATGGGCCTGATCGCGCTGTCGCCCGGAGTTCAGGGCGTGGGCGCACAGGACCAGCTTGCCGTCCGCGGTCTCACTTACGCTGTGGGCACCGGAAGCCGCAACGCTTACGGCGGCCTGGGCTCGACGCTCGATGGCGTTGTAAACAAGGAAGTCACTCTCCAGCGGTCAGAACCGGAGATTCCGTCGCTCGATGCGCTGGCCGAGTTCAAGGTCCTCACAACGGGCGCACCTGCCGAGTTCAACGAGCCGTCGCAGGTCATCGTCGTCACCGCCAGCGGCACCAATGCGTATCACGGCGAACTGCTCTGGTACAACCGCTCCAAAGGCACCGCCGCCAAGACCTACTTCGGCGGTTCCTCGGTCCGCCCGTACTACGAGAGAAACGAATACGGCGGCAACTTTGCCGGACCCATCACAATCCCCCACCTCTACAACGGCAAGGACCGCACGTTCTTCTTTACCGCGTTTGAGGGTTTCCAGTTGAACCAGGCGACGAACGTGAATAGCCAGCAGCCAACCAATCTTGAGCGCCAGGGCATTTTCACCGAATTCACCCAGCCCATCATCGATCCTTCGACGGGATTGGCGTTCTCAGGCCAGCAGATCCCAGGCGGACGGCAGAATTCCGTTTCGCTACAGTTATTGAACCTCCTCTATCCCAAGACAACTGCTTCTGGAACCGGAACCAACACCTTCGAATTGGTCCCTTACAACAGCCATGCGAATCGCTTCTCGCTCCATGTCGATCACAAGATCAGTGACAAGGACCAGATCCGCGGAACGTTTTTGGTGGCGCGTTATGGACCTAATCCCGATGTCGGCTCCGACAGCCTGCAAGGCGGCTTCTCGAAAGACGGCGAGCGCAACACCAACACCATTCTGGGCTGGACGCATACCTTCTCGCCCACTCTCCTTGTCGACACCTATGCGTCGTTCTTCCATCTGCCCATCTATCGCACACCGCAGAATGTCGGCACCAAGTGGGAGTCGATCATTCCCGGCCTCAGCCCCCAGTTAATCGAAGGCGCGCCGCAGATCACAATTACGAACATTACTTCCGTTTCAGAAGCCGGATCGAAGGATCTGGAGCAGGCGATCCAGGCCAACACCGCCGTGACCAAGGTCTTTCCGCACCACACCATCAAGACCGGCTTCTCCTACATCTACGACAACCACTGGAACGATTCCGCAGTCAGCCCGCAGCGTGGTTCGTACTCGTTCAACGGCCAGTACACAAAGTGCGCCACCTCATTCAGCAGCGCGTGTACGAGTTCGGGCGCTCCCTGGGCCTTCGCTGACTTCCTGCTTGGCTTGCCGAACACCACCGGGCAGGGAACACCGGGCAACTTCATCACACGCAACACATCGCACCAGTGGGCAGCGTACGTCCAGGATGACTGGAAGCCGCTTCCCAAGTTGACCGTCAACGTGGGCGTGCGTTACGACTTGCAGTGGTTCACGCCCGGACCTTATGGCGAGTTCTCGCTCTACGTGCCCTCCGTAAACAAAGTGATCGTCTTCGGCAGCTCCTATCCGTCGGGCGCCATTTCCTCCTACGTCAACTCCCTCCAGGCCTCGAACCTGATTGCGCTGTCGTCCAACTCTTCCATTGCCAACAACCCTTTTGCATCCCTTGGCAGGCCCAGCAAAAACTTTGCCCCCCGCTTCGGATTTGCCTACCAGGCGCTGCCCAACACGGTGCTGCGCGGCGCCTTCGGCGTTTACTTCAACCTGCTGCCTGCTTCGTACGTGGGCGCTATGTTCGGAACCCTGCCGTTCGAGGCTTCGCAGACTTTTACCAACTCCGTGAACAACGCCCAGCCGACCCTCACCGCGTCGACGTTCACCCTGGGCAATCCGTTCTCTGCAACGGGCAGCTACAGCGCCAACCCGTCCGTCAACGCGGAGCACAATCTCGTTACGCCTTACACCGAGGAGTACAACCTCGCCGTCGAGCATCAATTCCCCGGCGCGCTCGATCTCCGCATCGGCTACGTGGGCCAGCACAACCTGAAGCAGAACAACTACGGCGGCAGTGGCAACTATGCTCCCAACATCAACCTTGCCGACCCACCGGTCATCGGTGCCTCGGTGCAAAGCACCAATCTGCATCAGCCGTTCGCGTCCATCCCATACAATCTCGATCCCATCTTCCACAGCACCATGAGCTCGCTACAGGTGGGCGTGCATAAGCAGTACACGCACGGCCTCGCCTTCGGCGCGGAGTACCAGTGGACGCGCGTTCTGGGAACCGAGAACCTCGAGGATCCCTCCGGCCAGCATCCCCGGGACTCCTACGGACCGATCAGTGGAATCACGCCCCAGGTCTTGCAGTTGAGCTACTCTTACGCGCTGCCGTTTGGCCATGGCCAGGCGTTGTTCGGAAACGCCGGCGATCTGGCCAACAAGTTCGTCCATGGCTGGCAGATCTCGGGAATCACAGATGCCCAGACCGGCCAGCCCTTCTCGGTCAGCTTCAGCGCGCCCAGTGTTCAGGGCGCGGTCTCCGGTCGCGCCAACGTCGTGCCGGGTGTTGCTCTCTACCCAGCCACAAAAACCAGGGCCCAGTGGTTCAACCCCCTGGCATTCGCAGTGCCGTCCTGCTACAACGCGAACGGATCGTTCCCTTGCGCGAATTACACGTCGTCAATGCCAACTAGCTATGCCACCTATGGAACTTCGGGCTACGACATGTTGCGCGGCCCGCGTTTCCAGGATTGGGACATGAGCCTGCAAAAGAACACAAGCTGGCACGACCACTACAATGTGCAATTGCGGGCCGACGCATTCAATGTCGCCAACCATCCGAACTTCGGCACGCCCAACGCCAACATCTCTAACTCCAACGTAGGCACGATCACTGGAATCAGCGGCACGCCCAGCTATGAGCAACGCACGATGGAGTTCGCATTGAAGTTCAACTTCTAACCTGCATTGCCTCCTGATGCATGCAGACTGCGCTCTGCGGCCGTCTCCTTTCGGAGCGGCCGCGGACCGCAGCACGATAACTGTGTTTTTTTAGAGGCAGCGCGCCGAATCTCCACCCAGGTCTCTGCCAATCAAGTATTCGTTAACCTCCCGCGGGAGCGCGGAACCGATGAAGATGACCAGGCTTGTCCTTCGCTCGCGAATCGCGACAGTGCTTTTTGCTGGCGCCGTTGTTCTTCAGGTAGCGGCCGCCGCTCCGCGGCATCCCAATGCCGCTTCACTCAACAAAAACAGCCGCGAGATCTTCGAAACCGCCATGCAGTGGGGCGACCAGTACTACGACGCGAAGGCCAATCTGTGCCGCATGCCGCCCTCGCCTCAGTATGCTGAAGCGCACTTGCCGGCCTATCTCGCTGTCCGCGAGTCAGCCTGGTACGCGGTGGGCCTCCTGCTCCGCGACGGCCCTGCTGACCGCCAGCGCGCCGCGCAGATCCTCAATATCGTCCTCAATGCCCAGTATCGTGAGCCCGGAAAACCATGGGATGGAACCTTCCGCCGCACACCCGCCGAGCCGGAACCAGGCACGCAGGCTGTCATGTGGCACGCCTACGATCCCAACTGGCGCGAGTTTGTCGGAACCACCTTCGCCGTTATTCTCACTGAATATCCCAATCGCGTTTCAGAAGACTTGCGGCGGCGCATGATCGACGCCATCGATTACGCCGTTGCCGGCGAGATGAAGCAAGGCCGCCTCGTCCCCAGCTACACCAACATCTCCTTGATGTACGGCTTTCTCTGGGAGTTCGCAGCCGTTCGCGGCGCCAAGCCGGAATGGAAGCCGCAGGCCGAGCAGTGGCAGAAAACCACCTACGATCTCTATAAGCAGCACGACGCGTTCTTCGAATACAACTCGCCTACCTACTCGGGCGTCGACCTCTTCGGCCTCGCGCTTTGGCGCGACTACGCTCTTACCCCGCTCATGCGCAAACACGGTAGCGAGATGGAGGCCGGCTTGTGGCGCACCACCGCGGACCTCTACAACGCCAATCTGCGCAACATTTCTGGGCCCTTCGATCGCGCCTACGGCATGGACATGCAAAGCTACGTTAGCGTAATGGGCCTGTGGCTGCGCACCGTCCTCGATGCCGATCATGCTCCGCTCACTTCATTCAATCCCCCCGTCGATCACATTCCCGATCTGTGGATCGTGCCCCTCATCGTTGTGCTCGACACCAGAATTCCTCCCGACGCCATGGCCGTGTTCGAATCCTTTCCCGGTGAGCATCAGGTCAGGCGCTCCATCGCCGATCAGCGTATCGCCACCGCGTGGATCGGAAAAACAGTCATCTATGGCGGCGAAATCACCGGCCACACGCGCGATGTGGATGCGCAAAGCCAGTTCCATGCCGTCACCGTGCAATGGCAGGCGCCCGAGGGCAAGATCGGCTGGATTCAACTCACGCACAGCCCGGCCATCGACGCCGTGGCAGACCAAAGCGGAATTGCCATCTCTGCCGCGGGAGACGTCAGCTTTCGCATCAGCGCTCCCGCCATCGCCGCGGGCGAGGCAACCGAGGCGCAATGGAACTTGCCCGGCCTAACAGTCTGCGTGAAAGCAGACGCGAAGAGCTTTGCGGCCACCAAGCATGGGCCATTTGTAGATGTCGAGTACAAGGGCATCACGTCGATGCAGCTGACGATGGCGTGCGCCTCGCCAAAATAGCGGTCTGCTGTTCAATAAGACTGATCAGGACGTTTTCCAAAACATGTCCGGCTCGGACCGGTCATCTTTCTCCCGTTGCTTTGGGGCGCGGATTGCCCGCTCGATTGGTCGCCTTAAACACGGTCAGACCGTACTCATTTGACCGCTTATAAGCGGTCATTTGGCGCGCGAGTTCGCGGACCAGCCCTCTGCTCCCTATTGGCTACTCCCCACTCACTTGCTTTTCGCTATCCACGCATCGACGCGTTTCTCCAGCACATCGAGCGGCAGTGCGCCTGCGTCCAGCACCTGGTCGTGGAAGGCGCGGATGTCGAACTTCGCTCCCAGCGCCTTTTGCGCGCGGTCGCGCAGCTCCAGAATCTTTAACTGGCCGATCTTGTAGGACAGTGCCTGGCTGGGCCATGCGATGTAGCGATCCACCTCGGCCTGCACGCTGGGCTCGTCCACATTGGAGTGGTCGTGAAAGTACGCGACCATTTGCTCGCGGGTCCAGCTTTCGCTGTGGACGCCGGTGTCGACTACCAGGCGGATGGCGCGCCAGATATCTGCCTCCAGCCGGCCGTAGTCGGAGTAGGGGTCCTGGTAAAAGCCCACGTCTTTGCCCAGGCGCTCGGCATAAAGTCCCCAGCCCTCGGTGTAGGCCGTGTAGCGCCCGTACTTGCGGAACTCCGGCAACCCCGTGAGCTCGTGCGCGATGGAGATTTGCAAGTGATGGCCGGGAATGCCCTCGTGATACGCGATGGATTCTACGCCGTACAAATTGCGCTCGGCGGCGTTATAGGTGTCGATGAATAGCCGTCCCGGCCGGCCGCCGTCTGTCGTGCCGGACTGGTAGTACGCGGGCGCCGAAGTCTTGGCCATGAAATCGGGCACCGCAACCACCTCGAACGGCGCCCTGGGCAGCGTGCCGAAAAGCTCAGGCAGCTTGGCCTGCATCGGCTTCAGGTAGGCGCGATACGCGTCGAGCAGAGCATCGGCCGAGGCCGGGTGCAGTTTGGGATTCGTCTTCAGGCTTTCGCGGAAACTCTTCAGGTCCTGGAAGCCGAGCTTCTGCGCGATGGCCAGCATTTCGGCTTCGTCTTTCTTTACTTCGTCCAGGCCGATCTGGTGAATCTGGTCCGCGGTAAGGTTGGTGGTCGTGGTCTGCTTGATCAAAAACTGGTAATACTTCTTTCCGTCAGGGAGGGAATCGATGCCGGGCTTGGCGCGGCCCGCGGGAATGTAGCTCACCTCAAGAAAACGCGCGAAGCGCAGGTAGGCGGGCAGATCCTCCTTCGTGATTGCATCGAGCATCGCGGTCTTGATGCGCTCCTGCTCCGCCGCGGGAATCGCGGCGGGAAAGTTTTTGATGGGCAGGGCGAGCGGCGAGTCTTCGGGCTTCTGATTGGCCAGTTGCTTCACCTCGTCGAGCGCCTTTTCCAGCAGATACTTCGGCGGCACGCGCCCGTCCTCCATGCCGATCGACATGTTCTCAGTCACCTGCGCAAATGCCGTGGGCAACGCGTGCAGACGCGCAATCCAATCGTCGTAGTCTTTCACCGTGGTGAAGCTCAGCATGGCCGCCAGCCGCGGATAGTCGTTGTAGATGCCGCCCATCTGGTTCACCGGCATCTCCCAATCCTTGAACTCCGCGCCTTCCTCGTCCAATTCGAACTCGCGAATGAGCAGGTCCTGGCTCGTCTTCTCCTGGTCTGTGAACCCGGTAGGGTCGATGGACGCCAGGCGCAGCAGAAACTTCTGCTCCCGCGCCAGCGCGTCATTCACCGCCTGCACGGAGTAATCGCTGGTCTGGTCGTTGTAGCGCTTGTCGCCGAGAGACGAGGCAAACTCAGGATTGTGCTTGAGCTGGTCCTCCCAGTACTCGTGAAAGAGGTCGCCGAGGGCCTTGCGCCGGTCTTCAAGCGAGACGGGCGCAGGAGCTTTGGTCTGCGGCGCGAGCTGAAGCTTTTGCGCAAAGACAGAGAGGGGAAAGGCAGGCAGTAGTGAGTAGCCAGTAGCCAGTAGAAGGGCGATGAAGAAGTAACGCAGGGGGCGCTTCAGCGCGGCAACGGCCGGGGTAAAGAGGGTGTTCTTTTTCAAGAGAGCAGGTTCCTTCGCGGGAGAAATGGTCGCTGTAATAAGTTTAGCGGAGCTAGCGGGACTAGAGGTGCCGGCGAGTCAGCAAGTCAGCACGATGTCTTGACTGCTTGTAAGCAGGCAGAATTCGAACAACCCGAGAGCTTATTGAGCCATAGATTGAGGGACTGAGATGGCGTTGGGGGGCAAATGCCGGCTCATAGACTAGCCATGCCGAGCGAGACAGCTCGCCTGAAGGGCGGCGAGGGCAACCTGTGTCAACGACTACGCCAGAGAAGTGCTGACGTTGGAGAAGATCGCGGTGACCGCCGTGGCCACATGCCTCACGCCAGAGATTGCGGCCAGCGCGATTAAGCAAACGAGCAAGGAGTACTCCACCAAATCCTGACCTTCAATATCGCCGGTCAAGCGCTGGATGGTCAGGAGCAGCTTCAGGAGCAAGTGGTTCATGTCGTCCTTCATGGTCATTGTGGCATGCACTCGGAATAATGTATGGTTCGATTTGCTCAACTTGGAAGAGTCTCTGGACCCTATTCGGGTCAAATATTGGCAAATCACCCAGGAGCGAATCGAGCGTGTGGGGGGGCAAATTCCGGGGTTTCGGGCGAATCACTGCCTACTCGGATGCCCACGCGAAAATTACTGCTTGCGCAACAGATGGAGGAAATTGTTGTTCAACTCGGAGGCAAGTTTCGTATCGTTCAACCGGGGGCGGCCATGCGTGACGGGATGCCGCAGAAGCCGCGCACGACTGCCGGAGGTTGGTCGTTTGTGCGTCAAAGGTGCTATTGACTGAACTGATTCAGGACAGTAACGTCTCATTCACAAGTACCGCGAAATTAGGATAGGCGGCGTTTGTCGATCCACCTGGAATCGGGTTGGAACCGCTGCCGTAGTGGGCTGACCTGAGGATCGCGCAGTGTTCCGGTCAAAGGTGAGCCATGTTTATCGTTCTGCTCCAATTCGTCATTGCCATAGGCGCCGCAGCCTACTTGGGCAGTCAAGTCGCGAATTTCCGCCGCCGGCGAAGACTCGCATGGGAAATGCTTTCGGCCCAATTGCAACCCAATTGTCCCGGTCCGGAGTTTTTGCGCCAACTCCATTTGAATGATGAGGGCAGTGCTCCAAAAAAGGAAGGTGCTCCATGGAAGCGATGGAGAAGCACTCAGAGCGCTGGCCTGTGGTCAATGTACTCGAATGCCGGTGTCATGCTGGAGATTGCCGACTTTGTAGATCAAAAATACAAAGGGGTTGATCAGGAGGCTCTCGGAGCCCTGCGGGACGACGCCATGCAGATTCGCGCCTTCGCGCTGATCGAGATTACGAAATACGCCCGCAGTCAGATGAATGAGGGTACCGTTGCGAATGTAGCCCGCGTTGCGACTATTTACGCCGACATGTGGTCCCGGACGGCGCAACTGCTGGAGGCGAATAGTGCCCAGGTCGCTCTCGGTTTCGCAAACTCGGCGCAATAACGCATGAGTCGCGCACCAATATAGGCGGACATTTTGACCGAAGAAAACCAGCTTTGGCGAATATGTCCACCTATAACAGGGCATCCTCCTCGCAAATCGCCGCTTATAAGCGCATAAATGGACGGCCATTTGACCGCTTATAACACGACATTCTGGACGGAAAAATCAGTTCCGCCGCTCATTGTGGAGGAAGCTGGTAGCCTTCGTGGCGAAAGAGGTTAACGCAGGCCTGCACGGCCTCTGGGTCGTACAGCGTGCCACTGCTCGACAGCACTTCATCCAGCGCCGCGTCAATGCCCCTTGTGGGACGGTAGGGCCGATGCGAACTCATGGCCTCAACCACATCCGCAACCGCAAGGATGCGGGATTCGAGAAAGATCTCATCTGCCTTTAATCCGTGCGGATATCCTGAGCCATCCAGCCTTTCGTGATGCTGGAGAATCATCTGCGCGATCGGCCACGGGAACTGAACGTTCTTCACAATCTCATAGCCAAGCTGCGCGTGCTCCTTGACAAGGCTGTACTGGATTTCGGTCAAGCGGCTGGGTTTGACCAGAATCTCGGCGGGAATGCCAATCTTGCCCAGGTCGTGAATA
>Ga0302278_10000128_pt1 | contig 94566 bp, 81 predicted proteins | sample III_Bog_N3_2_FD_194543 | JGI IMG/M metagenome (GOLD analysis project Ga0302278, IMG submission 194543) | Peat permafrost microbial communities from Stordalen Mire near Abisko, Sweden - III_Bog_N3_2 | ecosystem: Environmental > Terrestrial > Soil > Wetlands > Peat | place: Sweden: Abisko...
CCGCGGACAGGGCGACCAGTATCTGCACCGAGAAAGCCACACTTACCGCGACGCCGTCTGCCGCAAGATGAATGCATTTCACTTGCATGTGCAGTTGGGCTGCGTCGCGCAGGGACTACTTCAGCACCTGGCATTGAATCACATGGCCGAGGTCTGGCGACTTTTTCGCAGTTGGTTGCGCACCATGAATCCCGCGCTGCCACCCTCGGAGCTGGTCGTGGCCTGCGCGCTGCGCGCGACACTGCCGGAATTTCTCCAGGCTGCGGCGCTCCCGCACAAACTGAGAATTATTCTCCGCCGCTACAAGGAGGCCAACAACGCCTCGCAATCCAACAATTGCGGCGCGGAGATCGCCGCATGAGACAGAGAGAACTTAGCACTGACCAGTAATAAAAAAGGGGATAAGCGAATGATATTAACGCCCAATAATGAATATTCCGCAGTCTTAGATACATGCGTTCTGGCTCCCATGCCGCTTTGCGACATTCTGCTCCGTGGCGCCGAGGAGCCCGCTCTCTATCGAGCTCACTGGAGCGAAGAGACTATCGCCGAGCTGCACCGCACTCTACTCAAGTTTGGCCTCGACGCCATGCAAGCGGACCGTCGCCTCGGCAGGATGCAGGAGGCATTTCCAGAGGCCCGCATTCAGGTTCCCACTGATCTCATCGCGGCAATGCCCAGAATTCCAGACATATCCGACAGACACGTCTTCGCCGCGGCAATCCTTGTAAAGGCGGATGTGATTGTGACCAGCAACCTGAAAGACTTTCCAAAAGATGCATTGGCCCCATACCGCCTCCTCGTTCAATCGCCCGACGAATTTCTGTTACATCAATACCACTTGAACCCCTGGACAATGCTGGAGAAGTTGGACAACCAGGCAAGCGCAATTGGACAATCCCGGACAAGGATTATCGAGAGGTTAGAAGGAGTCGCACCCCTTTTCGTCAAGGCGGTTCGAGACCGGGATTCGCTGTAGAGCCAATCGCTTCCTAATCTGTGAGCTGAACTCCAAGTCCGCATTGTGACGCGGGATTCATGTGATTTGCGCTAATTCATTAACCCAGCACAGGGCCTGCGTCACGTCTATTTGTGATCTTTCTCACATACAGACGTGTAGCAAGATCCATACGGTCGGTGCTGCGAGCGATGTCCCAGAACCCGCGGAATACCCTCGCAAAGCCTCCGGGCGCGGCAGTTGTGGAGAGGACTTGATGAGTAGCTTCAAAGATGCTGGGCATCTATTCCGGTTTGCGGGGCTCTTTGTCCTCGCCTTCATGGTGTTCCTGGTGGTGCGCCATTTCGTTGTGCCGAAGAGCTTCGGGGAGTATGGCCACTATCGCGGCGCAGCCATCGGGGAAATCGCCGCTCACCCGGTTAAATTTGCCGGACACGACACATGCGAAGCCTGCCACACCGACGTTGTCGACAAAAAGAGCAAGGGCAAGCACGCGCACGTGAACTGCGAGGCCTGCCACGGCGCGCAGGCTCAACATGCCAGCGCCGACGACCCCTCCACAGTCAAGCCGGTCCTGCCCGACACCTCCGTCCTCTGCGCTCGCTGCCACACGGCCAGCGCCGCCAAGCCCAAGGGCTTTCCGCAGGTTGTACCGGCAGACCACTCCAACGGAATGCCCTGCAACACCTGCCATCAGCCGCACAATCCTGGAATGGACGCGGCGTCGACCGATGCGCCGGCAAAAGCCGCGGGAGGTGCAAAATGAACATGAATCGCCGTCAGATCCTGATCCTGTTACCCGCCGCGGCCATCGCATGGAAATCCGTGCTGGCCGGAACCCCGCAAGACTCCCCCAATTACAAAATGACCGACCACTGGTGGGGCATGTTGATCGACATCCCCAAGTGCATCGGCTGCGGCAACTGCGTGCGCGCCTGCCAGACCGAAAACGATGTGCCGGACGGGAACTTTCGCACCTGGGTCGAGCGCTACCACGTCAGCGACTGGCAGATGACCAATCCGCAGAACATCATGATCAATCCTCTGACCGACCCCGTCGTCATCTCCCCCGACGGCGGAAAAGAAGGATTTCCGGTCGCGACCGACACGTCGGGCAAGTATTTCTTCGTTCCTAAAATGTGCAATCAATGCGCCGATTCCCCCTGCACCCAGGTATGCCCTGTAGGAGCAACCTTCATAGCCCCGGATGGCGTGGTGCTGGTGGACCAGAAGTATTGCCTTGGTTGCGCGTATTGCGTGCAGGCTTGCCCTTATGGATGCCGCTACGTTCATCCCGAGAAAAAGGTCGCGGATAAGTGCACGCTCTGCTACCACCGCATTACCAAGGGGCTGACGACCGCCTGCTGCGAAGCCTGCCCGACCGGCGCTCGCCAGTTGATCGATCTGAAGAATCCCAAGGACCCCATCCACGAATTCCTGAAGACCCACAGCGTACAGATACTGAAGCCCCAGATGGCGACCGGCGCAAAAGTCTTCTACAACGACCTGGACGGATCGGTGCGGTAAGAACTGCTATCGGCTTTCAGCTTGTTCTTCAGGATGTTGAGTGATTCAAGGCTCCTCAAGCAGGAGCTAAAAGCTGAAGGCTGAAAGCTGACAGCTTAATAGGCGAGGGCTTATGAACGGTGTTGAAGGCTTCATGTATCCAAACGAATACGGGCTCCAGTGGAGCGTACTGATTGTCCTGTATCCGTTTATCACCGGACTCGTTGCCGGCGCATTCATTCTCGCGTCGCTGGAGCGGGTCTTTCAGGTTGAGGCGGTCAAGCCCACTTACCGCCTGGCGCTGCTTACGGCCCTGGCCTTCCTGCTGGTTGCTCCGCTGCCGCTGGTCTTGCACCTGGGGCATCCGTTCCGCTCGCCGGAAATGTACTTCACCCCGCATAGCACCTCAGCCATGGCCATGTTCGGCTATGTGTACATGTGGTATTTGATGGCCGTGCTGGTGTTCGAGATCTGGCTCGACTACCGCCGCGAAATCGTGCTCCTTTCGCAATCCAGCAAGGGCCTCTTGCGCCTTGTCTATCGCATCATGACGCTCGGCTCCACAAACATCAGTGAGCGTTCCCTGGCCATCGATGAAAAAGTTGGCTGGATCGTCACCCTCATCGGTATCCCTTCCGCATTTCTATTGCACGGCTACGTCGGCTTCATCTTCGGTTCCATCAAAGCCAATCCCTGGTGGTCTTCGCCGCTCATGCCCGTGGTCTTCATCTTTTCCGCCATGGTCTCGGGAATCGCCGGAGTCATGCTGCTCTACATGGCTGTGACCAAGCTGCGCAAGCAGAAGATCGACATCCGGTGCGTGGACTCGATCGCCATGTACTTGTTCTACATCTTCATTATCGACTTCAGCCTCGAGATGCTCGACCTCATTCACCGCATCTACGAGGCCGACGAATCCTTCCGCAGTCTCAATTTCCTGGTCCACACCCAGCTCTACATCCCCCACATTGTTATTCAAATTTGCCTCGGCACTTTGACGCCGCTCATTCTGCTGTTCATTACGCAGGTTGTGAAACTGCCTGAGATCGTGCGCAAGCGCATCTACGCCGTCTCCGGAAGCCTGGCGATGGTCGGTATCTTCGCCATGCGCTGGAACGTCGTCATCGGTGGACAGTTGTTCTCCAAGAGTTTCCTCGGCTACACCACTTACAAGATGGCCCTGGTCACGAAGGAAGGATTGATGGTGGCAATCGCGCTCCTCCTGCTGCCATTGCTCTTCTTGTGGGTGCTCGTCAAGCTTCTGCCGCCGTGGTCCGAAAACGCTGCCCACGCTCCCGCTGCCGGAGATTAGCGTCCGACAGTCCTTTGTTCTCTTCGCGGGTGGAATGAATGAACGATCTTCCCGGCACACTCGACCAGCTCACCGCTCGACTGGAGACTCTCGAACAGCGCGTCTATGTCCTGGAACACCCCTCCGCGGTCTTCCAAGAATCGGAGACCAACCCAGCCCCGATCCATGCGACCGTCGAAGACCGCTCTTTCGCCCAGGCCGGCGGACTGTTTTCCGTGGCGGGCAGGGCGATGCTCGGCATTGCCGGCGCCTACGTCCTGCGCGCGGTCGCCGAGTCCACGTCCCTCCCTAAACTTGCAGTTGCGGCCATTGCCATCGCCTACGCGGTCTTGTGGCTGGTCTGGGCAGTCCGTGTCAAGGCTGCGAACTGGGTTCCCAGCGCCATTTATGCCGGCACCTCCGCAGTGATTCTTGCGCCCATGCTTTGGGAACTCACGTTGAGCTTCAAAGTATTGGCGCCATCGGCTACCGCGGCCATTCTCACAGCTTTCGTCCTTGCCGCTTCCGCTCTGGCATGGAAGCGAAATCTCACCCCCGTCTTCTGGGTAGCCAATGCCACCGCAGCCGCCGCGGCCCTGGCCCTGGCCATCGCCACCCACCAGCTCATTCCCTTCATCGGCGCTCTGCTGCTTTTGGTCCTTACTTGCGAATTTGCAGCGAAACTCAATCGTGAATCGACCGTGCGCCCGCTGGTTGCCGTAGCAGCCGACCTGGCCATCTGGGCCTTGATCTTCATCTATGCAGGCCCGCAGAACGCGCGCGTCGATTACCCCACCCTGGGCACCACAGCCCTGCTGGCTCCCGGTGGCGTGCTCTTCCTCATTTATGCCGCAAGCATCGCCGTTCGCACCATCCTGCACGGACAGAAAATTGCCGTCTTCGAAACCTTCCAGTCCGTCATCGCCTTCCTGCTGGCCGCATCCAGCGTGCTCTACTTTGAACCACGCTTCGGCGCAACTGGCCTCGGCGTAGCCTGCCTGTTCCTGGCGGCAGCCTGCTATTCACTGGTTCTGGCCATGTTTCGCGAATTCTCCGCTGGACGCAATTACCAGATCTTTGCCGCCTGGGGCACGAGCCTGCTGCTCGCCGGAAGCATCTTGTGCCTTCCCTCATTCGGAGGCACGCTGTGTCTCGGCCTCGCTGCCATTTCGTTCACGCTTCTGGGGATTCGCCTCAACCGCCTCACACTGCAGGTTCACGGCCTGGTGCTTCTGGTGGCGGCAACCATTTTGTCCGGTCTCCCCGGCTATGTCTTCCAGGCCCTGGCTGGAACCCTGCCCATAACCCTTACAGCAGGCGTTTGTGTCGCTTCGGGCTGTGCCCTTGTCTGCTGTGCGGCCGGTAAACATGCAGTTGAGGAGACATCGGTGCGGCACTCCCTTCACCTTGTTCCCGCTGCTTTGGCGGTTTGCGCTGTTGCCGCCTTACTCGTTCAGGGTATGCTCTTTCTCGTAGCGCTGCGCATAGCTCCCGATGTCTATCACGTTGCCTTCATCCGCACCCTCACCTGCTGCGCGGTTGCCCTGGCCGTTGCCTTTGCCGGCTCACACCTGCATCGCCTGGAACTCACAAGAATTGCCTATGCCGCCGTGGCCTTCGTCGCCGCCAAGCTGGTGTTCGAAGACCTGCGTCACGGCCACTTCGAGTTCATCGCCGCCTCCATCTTTTTGTTTGCCATCACCCTCATCGCCGTTCCACGCCTCGCACGTGCGAGTCAGAGACCTTAACCCTCCCGCTGCTTGAATTGGCACACGCGCCTTCCAAAACAGGCATCGAGGCGAATGCCAAGCCAATCTGGAGTTTTAAGGAATCTCTGATTTATTCGGAGGTTCGCTGTTTGAAAGGGCATGGCGGGGTCCCCTCTGGGCCCCGTGCCGCCTGGGAACTGCAAATTTGCTGGGCTTTAGGGGCCTGCCAAACCACCCGGTTCTCCGATCTTATGAACGAGCTTCCGCCGCGGGAACGCAGGCAATTCGAGCCCGAAGTCGAATCCCTGGCCGGCGTTGTTGCCACCAAGATCCAAGAACTTGAATCCCTTTGACTCTGTTGCCGCAAAAGGTCCCTGGGAAGAGATCGAAATCGATATCGTCAGGGAAAGGCGGCTCAGCGCAGACCATAATGGAACTGCTTGCAACGAAGGACCATCGGCTTCGTTGAATGAAGCTCCCAGCAAAACATCTGTTGTACAAAATTGCGAATTGTGCCGAAGAAGAGACTATCGAAATGCTCAAGCGATCGATAGCGGTATGGGGAAACTCGCCCGCCGCGGAAAAGTCGGCGTCGCATCGAGACCATCTAATTGTTGAATGGAGATTGTGAACGTGAATATCGAAATGCAAAGAAACGTGGCGTTTCGCCCACCCTGGGCCCATTTGCGCCTCCCCCCGTTTCCGCAGGTCGCAATCCGGGTCCTCCAGCTGATCAACAATGAAAAGGTACAGCTCCACCAGTTGAGCGATCTCATCTCGTCTGACGCCGCATTTGCCAGCGAAGTGCTCACCATCGCGAATTCCCTGGTCTATGCACCGCGCTTTCCCGCACACACCATCCTCCAGGCCATCGCCGTACTCGGCGCCAGTCACTTGCAGGGGATGTGTCTGACCGTGGGAGTCAGATCTTACCTCGGCAAGTCCCTCAACAACCCGATCATCCGCAATGTTTGGCGGCACAACCTGGCCTGCGCCATGATCGCGGAGCAGCTTGCCTCGGCGGGCTTCATGGACAAAGACACCGCGTACACCTCAGGCGTCCTGCACGATATGGGACGGCTGGCGCTGGCCGTGATCAAGCCAAACGAATATGCCGCCCTGTTGGCGAAGCATGAGGGTTCTGGAGCCAGCATCCTCCCTCTCGAACAGGAGTTGTTTGGATGCGATCACTGCCAGGCAGGCGGGCACCTGATCGCCGATTGGAAGCTGCCTTCCGACTTCGATCCCATTGTCTCCGACCACCACTCACCTCGCCGTGCCGATGGTGTCTGGAGCATGGCTGAATTGATCAAGGTTAGCTGCAGATTGGCTGACGCGGCAGGCTTTTTCGCATTCCCAGGGTGCGAGACCACACCTTTTCCCGAACTTCTGGAAGAGTTGCCCACCCGCGAGCGCAGGTCGTTCTATACAGACCTTGAAACCCTGGTCTTTGAAGTGTCAACCAGAATCAACGCCGTCGAATCCCTTTAACCCAGGTCCCTCGGGTTCTCAAGGTCAAGGGATGGGTGCCCCATGCTTCCGCATCTTTCTGCGGAAGGGTGGGCCGCCACCAACCTCCGACGCTCTTCGACCCCTAGCTAATCCGCAGCACCATCTTCAGCGTGTCTCCCGGCGCCTTCGTCATCCGATCGAAAGCCTGCTGTCCCTCTTCCAGCGGCAACTCCGCCGTCCATGGCCGCAGGTCGATCTCCCCCGCCGTCAGCAGCTTCAGCGACCGCGCAAAGTCCGCCGGCGTATAAGCAAACGACATCGACACCCGATGCTCCTTGCGGATGCTGGTTACGAAGTCGATCTCGCTGCGTTCCTGCCCCATCCCCAGCAGCACCACCAACCCGCCCGGCCGGCACAGATCGAATGCAGCCTGCCGTGCCGGTCCTACCCCTGAAGCGTCGAGCACCAGGTCAAGCCCGTGCCCTGCAAAGCGCTTTGCCTCTTCGCGACCCGCCTCCGTGGTCACGTTTGCCGCCAGCGTTGCGCCCATCTTTCGCACCGTCTCCAGCCGCACTTCGCTCACATCCTGCACCAGAATCTCGCGCACGCCCAGCCGTTTGGCCGTCAGCACCGCCAGCGAACCCATCGTCCCTCCGCCCACAATCCCCAAGCGAAAGAAGGGCAGCGGCGCGGCCATGCGGAACAGGTGAACGATGTTGGCCAGCGGCTCGGCAACCACTGCCTGCGCGTCGGTCAGCTCGTCGGGAATCTCGTATACCTGCGTCTCCGGGACGTTGACAAACTCCTGGTAGCAGCCTGCCGTCTTATCCATTCCCAGGAGGCGCCAGCTTTCACATAGGTTTTGCGCACCGCCCAGGCAGGCCGTGCAGCGTCCGCAACTGATCAGCGGGTTCGCCACCACCCGCTTCCCATCCGATGCTCTCCGTCCTACCAATTCGTGCCCCAGTACCAAGGGTGGAATCCGCCGCCGGCTGTGTCCCAGGAACCCGGAAATGTCTGACCCGCAAATCCCCGCCGCCGCAACCGCAATCTCGCATTCTCCCGCAGCAGGCCGCGGGCGCGGGCGATCTTCCAATGTGACTTGATGTGGAGCCGTATAAACAAGAGCGCGCATGGTTCTCCTTTTTTCCAAGAACCATTATGCAACCTGCGCGGCGCTCACGCCTTCTGGACCGTTAGCCCGGCACGCTCCGCAATCATCCGCGCAACTTTCCTCGGCCGGAAAAATGTGTACGAACTAAAGGTCGCCCGGCTTCCGTCCGTTCCCAAAATCGTGAACTCCTGCGCATTGCCCACGCGCTTTTGCTGGACCGACACCACGTGCTCCCACGCCATGAACAGTTCTTGCGGCTTCTTCTTCGTTCCCAGATTGAAGTCCACGCCCCGCTCATCCAGCCTTACGTTGAAGTTGATCATGCGTGAGCTCCACTTCCACAGCCACGGACACAAAAGGCACATCATCAACCCGCCCAGTCCCCACTGGAGCGCGGCAAGTACCTTCAAAAAACTGAGCGCCGTCAAAGGAAAGAGCAGCGAAAAGACCATCAGTTCCATACACAGCCCAATGAACATCGAGCAGATTCCCAAGCCCATCGTTAACCAGCAGACAATCCGGCTGTTGTGCAGCACCACAGGCCGTGCCCGCTCCACGGCCATATGCGAAGCAATGCCTGCGGCCGTTCCGCCCTGACTCGGCTCTGGAAACTCTCTCGAATCCATCGATTGACCTCCTCCGCGTTCCGCCCTGCATGTCCGCCTTTGTTGTGATTGCGCGGCCGCCGTCAATCATGCATCGGCAATGAAGAACAGGCTCAGACGACGATGCCCACGCTGTCAGTCCCCGTATGGAAGTTTGGCTCAGTGAACCTTCTCCTGCACATCCACCAGCACCTGGTGCGCTTCAGCGCTCATCAACTTGGCTCCTGGAGAAATCGCGTTGACCAGCAGTTTATCCGCCATCTGGGCGTGAGGCAACGCCTCTGCATATTTGTGCTGACCGGCCAGCGCCTCGGCCCAGATCATGTGCGTCGCACCAAAGCGCCGATCGGTCGCCGCCACCTTGCCCTCCTGCACCGCCATCATCTCTTTGGCGCCCTTTTCCGCCTCTTCAAAGTGGCCTGTCATCACGTAAGCTTTGGAGAGGAAATAGAGCGGCTCCGCAAAATCAGGACTCCCGCCATCCAGCTTCCTCCAAATAGGAATCGCCGTCTCCATCATCGGCAGGGCTTCTTTGGCTCGCCCCAGTTTCATCAGCGCACCCGCCATGAACTCCTGCTCGGTCAGTGCGCCGCTGCTGTCCGGTCCGGTGCATCGCTTGTATCCGTCGTAAGCTCGCTGGTAAATCGGCAGGGCGCCCTGCGCATCGCCGCGCATCTCCTTGGTATAGGCCAGATCGCCGTAGACTTCCGACTGGTCGCAGAGCGCCAATGGGTCTTTGCTGTAAACATCCAGGGTCTGGTTGAAAATCTGCTCTGCTTCGTCAAGGCGGCCGCGCAATTCAAGATCCTGACCGAGCAAATAAAGCACATCGGCGGTCTCGCGATCGCTCAGTTTGTTGTCGCGGCACTCCTTCGCCGCATCCTCCAACAGACGCACATTTTCATCGCTGCGATAGCCGTTATTTTCGCGGTTCCAGGCATAGAACACCGCGCTCCAGGCTTTCACGGATGGAGGCACACCGGGTTTACGCGAAAGTTCAAGAGCATGCGATGTCAACGGCTCGCCGATCTCCACCTGCCCCTTGAGGTAAGCGATGTTCCCTGAGAACGCCTCCGACTCCGCTTCCGCTGGAATATCGTTTGCCGCCTTGGCGCTGGCGATGGTTTCCGTAAGAACCTTCTGCGCACTGTCCAGGTCGCCATTCTCGTACATCGATTCAGCCAGCCCCATCTGCGCCTCGCGCAAATCGGACGGATTCTTGATGTATTGCGGCAACATCTTGACTCCCAGTTCCAGAAACTCCGGAACCGTTGCCGACGATTTGCCCGTGTAATTCGAGTTGGCCAGCTTGAAAAGCCGGTACATGAAGGTCTGCATCCGCAGCGCCCGCTGGCCTTCGCGGACCGCCTGCTCCTGTCGCCATGCGGCGTAGGCGACGGTTGCAACCAGCGCCAAAACAACAATCAGGGCGGTCGCCACAGCTCCGCGATTGCGGCGGACAAACTTGCCCACGCGGTAGAGGGTCGTCTGCGGCCGCGCCAGCACTGGCCTGCCTTTCAGGTATCGCTGAATGTCCTGGGCCAGCGGGTCGATGGAGGGATAACGGTCTTTGGCCCGCGGACGCAGGCACTTCTGCACAATCGTCGCCAGGTCGCCGTGCAGCATCTGGCGCAAACGGCTCTCCGACAAACCTCGCTGTTCCGCCGCCTCCGCCGTCACCGCGGCTGTCAATCGCTCCGGCTCCTGCTCCTTGATAGCCCGCTCAATCATGGCCACCATGGATGCTTTGTTCCCCGGCCGCGTTCCAGCCAGCAACTCAAAGAGAATCGCTCCCAGCGCATAGATGTCGCACGAGGTGGTCACCGCCTCGTTGCGCAACTGCTCCGGACTCGCATAGGCCGGAGTCGCCATCACCGTGGTCGTCAGCCGGCTGTCTGTCTGGATCAGCTTCGAGGTTCCAAAGTCCAGCAGCTTCACTGTGCCGTCGGCGGTCACCAGAATGTTTGAAGGCTTCAGGTCAAGATGGACAATGAGGTTGCGATGCGCATAGGCGACGGCATCGCACACGCGCAGAAACAACTGCAGCCGCTCGGGAATTCCCAGCTTGTGTCCGTCGCAGTATGTGTCCAGATGTTCCCCGTCCACATACTCCATCACCAGGTACGACTGCCCCCGGTCGCTCAACCCGGCATCCAGCATGCGCGTAATATTCGGGTGGTCGAGAGTGGCCAGAATGTGCTGTTCGCGGTGGAATCGCTCAATGAATCCAGGTCCCGCCGAATGCGGCGACAGCACCTTCAGCGCCGACCGCTGCAACGCCCCGCCCGCCATCCGCTCCACCAGGTACACCGCGCCGATCCCGCCCGTGCCCAGGTGCCGGATCAGCGCATACGGCCCGATCTTGGTGCCTATTGCAGAATCTTGTGGCAGAGTCTTAACCGGCTCCTCAAGGCTCGACGCCATGAATATCTTCAGCGCCCGCCGGCGCAGCTTCTCGTCTGGACACTTTTCCGCCAGCACCCGCTCCCGATCCGCCTCCGGCGTGACCTCCGCAAGATGAAACAACTCCTGCAGCAGCTCCCAATTGTCGGCGTCTTGTGTCATCAGGGCCACACCACGTTGGCGCGAAACACTGGGAAAGTGCCTCAAGAACCACGCAATCACCGCTTTGAAAGGGCACGGCTTCAGTCGTGCCGCAATCATCTGAAAGACGAGTTGGGCTTTAGCCCCTGAGGGATGCTCTCCAATCCAGTTCTTCAAACTGTCTTTGACCGGTCCTACCCCTCATGCAGCCGCTCGTACAACCAGCCCCGCACAAACCGCAACTCCCGATCCACGGTGGCCTTTGAAGTATTCAGCAGCTCTGCCGTCTCCTCCGCCGTGAACCCGAGGAAGAAACGCAATTCAACCATCCTGCACTTTCGTTCGTCCAGTTGCTCAAGTTCCTCCAGCACCCGGTCCAGGTCCATCATCTCCGCCGGCCGGGCATCGATCCACGCAAGGTCGGGATGCAGCGGAACCGGAGTCCCGCCGTCGCGCTTCTGTCTTCCCTCGGAGCGCGCATGATCCACCAGAACCCGCCGCATGAGCCGCGCGGAGAGGCTGTAGAAGTGTTCGCGGTCTTCAAACCGCAGGCTGCGTTGCCTGATCAGCTTCAGAAAAAGCTCGTTCACGACGCTGGTCGGCTGCAGCAGGTTCTCCGGCCGCTCCCCTCGAAACAGTGCCCCGGCGATGACTCTCAATTGCGGGTAGACAAGCTCGAAAAGGTGCTCGATTGCCGTGGGATCGCCCTCCCGCCAATCGCGGAGAAGCACCGTGATTTCGCCTGCTTCGGCCAATGACAGAAGTCCTTACCGGCAGTATAGACAATCCAGACAACTTTTCGCCCATGCTTCGCGTTATTCACTGCTTCGCCTTATTTGGTGTTATCTTCAAATCAATCCCGAAAACGTAAATGTCGGGGTTTCCCATCCACTAACCAGATCGCTCGCGGCCGCAGCATTCCGCGGCGATTTCGCCCGACTCACCGTTGCAATCCTTGTCGAGGCCATAGCGGTTCCACAATTGCTGTACACCGAAAACACTGCTCTCAAGTGGCTTTTTCCTCAAGAGAAAGCCGCCTTCCACTTATCCACTGAGGGCACATCGATCACGGAACCGCTCTCGCTACAGGCGTTAATATTTCATCCCTGAAACTTGAACGAAAGGCGGAAGCAAACCGATGACCAAGTCCCACGATTCTTCTGACGCCAATCTTGTTCTGACTGTGGAAGAGATCACCAGTCTCGCCCAGGAGGGTGGCAAGCCTGCCGATACCCTCATGAACGTTGTTGCCTTGATTGCCGCACGCTTCCGCACCGATGTCTGCTCGGCATATCTGCTTGAACCCGACCGTTCCAATCTTGTCCTGGCTGCCACTCTTGGCCTGCATCCCCGATGTATTGGCACGTTGCGCATGCCCATCAATGAGGGGCTCACCGGCCTGGTCGCAGAGCAGGTTCTGCCGGTCGCCGTCGACGATGTCAGACAGCATTCGCGTTTCAAGTATTTCAGCGAGTCCGGTGAAGATGTGTACCACTCCTTCCTGGGTGTGCCGCTCATCGACCGCGGCATCCTGCAAGGTGTTCTGGTTGTTCAAACCAAGGAGCCGCGCATCTTTCGGGAGAATGAGATTCGTATGCTGGCCCAGGCGGCAACCGAAGTCGCTCCCGTAGTCAGTGAGGCACGCACGCTCGATCGCTTCATTGGACCCACCCAGGAACGCCTCTGGTCCCTCGCCCGCAACCTGTGGTGGAGTTGGGACCGCGCCTGCGTCAGCCTGCTCCGCGACCTCGATCCAGCCGGCTGGCGGCAACTCAATCAGAATCCCATCTCCCTGCTCAGCCAGATTCCCCTGGAGGAGATTGAGCGGCGCGCTACCGAATTGGGTTTGCATAGCCGCATCAACTACTGCTACCGCCATCAGCAGGAATACCTGAACGCCGACCGCACCTGGGGCGCCACCAACGCAGGAGTTCTTCGCCCCCGGCCCGTCGCCTATTTCTCCGCCGAGTTTGGCTTGCACGAGTCTTTGCCCATCTATTCCGGCGGCCTCGGCGTGCTGGCCGGCGATCACATCAAAAGCGCGTCCGATCTCGATATTCCGCTCATCGGTATCGGCCTTTTTTACGGACAAGGCTATTTCCTCCAGCGTCTCGATCGAACCGGATGGCAGCACGAGGAGTATCTCCAGACCGACATCAATCAATTGCCCATGCAGCCGGCCATTGGCAAGAACGGCGAGCCGGTTGTTATCGAGATCGCAACCCGCGGCGGCTCCATTCGCGCCAAGGTCTGGCGCGTCAAAGTGGGCCGCATCGATTTGCTGCTGCTCGACTCAAACGTGGCCGGAAACGCGCCTGAGGATCTCGACACAACATCCCGCCTCTATGGCGGCGACGCGCGCACCCGCATCCGCCAGGAGCTGCTCCTCGGCGTAGGAGGCTTCCGCGCGCTCAAGGCCATGGGTATCTCGCCGGGAGTTCTCCACCTCAACGAGGGCCATAGCGGCTTCGCGGTTCTCGAAGCCATTCGCAACCGCATGGAGGAAGAGGGCGTTGACTTCCACACCGCCGCCAGCGAGGTTCCCCGCGAAGTGGTCTTCACCACCCATACTCCCGTCCCCGCCGGTCACGACCGCTTCAGTGCCGATCTGATCGAAGAGCACCTGGGCCCCCTCCGCGAACAGCTCGGTCTTTCTCAACACACGCTGATGGCCATTGGCCGCGAGAATCCCGACCACCACGGCGAACAATTCTGCATGACGGTGCTGGGGCTCAAACTCTCGCGACGCGTCAATGCGGTTTCCTCATTGCACGGCGAGGTCTCGCGAGCCATGTGGAAAGGCCTCTACCCGGGCAAATCGGAGGATGCCGTGCCCATCGGTCACATCACCAACGGTGTCCATGTTCCATCCTGGCTGGCGCCGCAAATGTGCCGCCTTTACGATCGATACCTCGGCATCGGCTGGCAGGACCACAGCGGCGATGCGCGCACCTGGGAGGAGATCGAGAAAGTCGACGACGGCGAGCTTTGGGAGACGCATCTCGCGCTGAAGATCCAGCTCCTCGACTTCGTGCGCCGCCGCGCCCAGGAACAGGCTCAACGTCGCAACGAAGATGCAACCACTCTGCAGGCCCTCGGAAAAATTCTCTCGCCCGATGCCTTGACCATCGGCTTTGCACGCCGCTTTGCTACTTACAAACGAGCCAACCTCCTGCTGGCCGACATGGAGCGGCTCGCTTCCATGGTCAACGACCCCAAGCGCCCCGTCCAGTTTGTCTTTGCCGGCAAGGCCCACCCCCACGATGAGCCGGGTAAGAAAGTCCTCCAGCAGATCGCCCAGATGATGCGCGACTCCAGCTTCTCGCACAAATTCGTCTTCGTTGAAGATTACGACATCAACGTAGCCCGCTACCTGGTGCAGGGCGTCGACGTCTGGCTCAATAATCCGCGCCGCCCCCTGGAGGCCTCAGGCACCAGCGGCCAGAAGGTCGTTCTCAACGGCGGCTTGAATCTGTCGGTCCTCGATGGATGGTGGGCAGAAGCCTACGACGGGCTTAACGGCTTCGCCATCGGCACCGGCCGAACCCACTCGAATATGGATGTGCATGACAGCCGCGACGGTGAAGACCTCTATCGCACGCTGCGCGATGAGCTGATTCCCCTCTACTACCAGCGCGACCGCGACGGACTGCCGCTGGGCTGGATCAAGCGCATGAAGCGGACGATAAGGACGCTTGGCTGGCGCTTCAACGCCGATCGCATGGTCATGGATTACACGTTGAAGTGCTACATTCCCGCCGCAGGAGGCACTTCGAGCGAGATCCGCCCCCCGTCTTGATGTTCGTATCGAAAATTGCGCTGCTATCCGGAGCGACCGTGGCGAAGCGAAGAAAGTCGAAAGCCAGCCACCAGCTTCCCGCTCACTCGGTCCTCAGCGCCTGCATCGGGTCCAGCCGCGACGCGCGCCATGCGGGAACGAGGCAGGCCAGCGCCGCAACCACCAGCAGCATCAGCGCCACTCCGGCAAACACGGCAGCGTCCAGCGGTTCGGTTCCATACAGCATGGCTTGCACCTGCCGCGCGGCCCCTGCACTGGCCACGAGCCCCAGCACCAGCCCAATGAATGCGGGCCGCAGACCATCCATTAGGACTTTGCGCAGCACCTGCTCTCTCTGCGCCCCGAGCGCAATGCGAATGCCGATCTCGCTGGTACGCTGCGCGACGATGTACGACAGCACCCCGAACAGCCCCACCGCCGCAAGCACCAGAGACACGCCCGCAAACACCGTGAGCAACATCGCATTGAAGCTCGCATCCATGTTGTTCCGTCCGATGACCTGATCCATGGTGAGAACGTCGGACACGGGAAGGTCGCGGTCCATTTGCGCAATCATGCGGCGGACGGGCATCGCAAGCTGCGTCACATCGCGCCCGGAGCGGACCACCAGCACCGCGCCGTTCATATCGTCGGTGGCGTCGAGGGCAAAGTACATCATCGGGTGAGGGGGCTCAGTGACAACGTGGCGCGTGTCGCCGACCACTCCCACGATTTCGAATGAGTTCTTTCCCATGGTGCGAAGGTGTTTGCCGATGGGGTCTTCGCCGGGAAAGTGTTGCCTCACAAACTCTTCGCTGATAATGACCTCTGTCGAGTGCCCAGGGCGTTGATTGTCGTCGAAGGTGTGCCCGCGCAGAAGGGGAATTCCGATGGCGGCAAAGTATCCGGGGTCTGCCCAGCGGTGGAGCGCGTAGAGCAGCTTGCCCTGCGGGGGTGCGGGGTGTTCAGGGATGGCAAAGCCGCTGTCTCCACCGTAGCCATCGCCAGGAACCACAGGAAACACGAAGCCAGCCGCCTGAACGCCGGGAAGATTCCGAACCCGCGCCAGCAGCGTGTCAAAAAAAATCGCCCGCTGTGCCGCCTTGCTATAGCGCGCTTCCGGCAACGAGAAGTCCATCTTCAGCACATTCTGTGTGAGGCATCCGAGGTTTGCGGAACGCAGCCTTGCATAGCTCTTGATCAGCAGGCCCGAGCCGATCAGCAGGACCACTGTCAGTCCCACTTCAAGCGTCAGCAGGACCCCGCGCAGCCGTGCACGGCCATGACCGGCGCTGTTAGCGCGCGAGGACTCCTGGAGCGCCGTGAGCACTTGGCTGCCCTTCGCGGAAATCGCGGAAATCAAGCCGGCGAAGAACGCACACAGCACAATCAATGCCGCGGCAAACGCCACTACCACGCCATCCAAATGGACGGCTTCGACGCGGGCCATGTCTTGCCGGTTGCGCACAAACCACTCGATGGCGCCGATGGCCAGCACAAAGCCAATCGTACCGCCCGCGGCAGTAAGCACCAGGCTTTCCATCAGGTGTTGCCGCAGCAGACGCAGCCGGCTGCCGCCGAGCGCTGTGCGGATGGCCTGCTCCTTGCGTCGCGCCGCCGCACGCGCCACCAGCAGATTGGCGACGTTCAGGCATGCAATCAGCAGCACGCATCCCGTAGCCGCCAGCAGCACATAGAGCGAATTCCTCATGTCGCCGACCAAGGAGTCCAGTAGGGGGCGCATGTTTGCGGCTATGCTCACAAAGGAGTCGTCGAGGTGCGCGTCGTGAATGCGGCGAGTGATCAGCGTAAGCTCGCTCAATGCCTGCGCCTCGCTCACACCCGGCTTGAGGCGGCCGATGGCCATGAATTCATGGTTGTCGATCTCGTTGATCTCGTTCGCCGGTTCCTTGTAGTAGATAGGGGTCCATAGCTGCGTGGCTGCGTTTGGATATGCAAACGATGCCGGCATCACGCCGATTACGGTATAGGGTCTGGCGTCGAGCAGCACAGTCTGGCCGACAATGGATGGATTACCTGCAAAACGGCGCTTCCACAACCCCCAACTCAGTAAAACGGTTGGATTCGCCGACGGGCGGTCTTCGTCCGCGGTGAAGTTCCGCCCCAGGGATGGCTGAATGCCGAGTATGGGCAGCAGATTCCAGGAAAAACTGCCCGCGCGCACGCCCTCCGGCAACTGCTCTCCCGCGCCCGACAGGTTGTAACCCGCATAGCCACAGAGTGCCATGTCAGTGAAGCTGCGGCTCTGCTTCTTCCACTCGGCAAACACACCGCCGGCATTGGCATTGTAGGGGAATTTTCCGTCGGGGTTCGATTCGTAAAGCCGCACCAGCCGGTCTGGATCGCGGAAGGGCAGAGGCTTGAACAGCACGGAACGGACAATCGTGAACAGCGCAACATTGGCCCCGATGCCCAGCGCCATGACGAGAATTGCAATGGCTGCAAACCCAGGCGTGCGCGTGAGGGTGCGCATGCCGTAGCGCACGTCGCGCAGCAGCAAGTCGAGCCAATTCCAGCTCCACGTTTCGTGAGCCTGGTCGCGCAGCAGCGCCGGATTTCCAAACGTCCGCATCGCCGCGTGCCGCGCCTCGTCCGCGCTCATTCCGGCGGCGATGTTCTCAGCAATCTGGCGCTCGAGGTGATCGCGCAACTCTTCGTCGAGCCGCGCCTCCGCTTTGCCCCGCCCGAATAGCATCTTTGTTCGCGTCCAAAACTGTGCAAGCCAGCGCATGGTAACTCCTTCAGGCTTCCGCCACAATCAGGTCGATGGCCGCCGAAAGCCGATTCCAGTTGGCTGTTTCAGCTTCAAGCTGTTTGCGCCCCGCAGCCGTTAGCGCATAGAACTTCGCCTGCCGCCCCGTTTCGCTCTCTGCCCACTTGGCCTTGATCCAGCCCTGCTGCTCCAGCCTGTGCAGCGCCGGATAAAGCGAGCCCTGCTGCACCTGCAACACCTCGCCGGAAACCTGTTGAATCCGCTTCCCGATTGCCCAGCCGTGCATAGGCTCAAGCAGGATCGTTTTCAAAATCAGAAGGTCGAGTGTCCCTTGTACGAGATCGCTTGGCTTACCCATACTATGATTATCTACACATGCTTATGTAGACCGTCAAGGTATCAAGCGGATTTTATTTTTATGCTGTCAACGGCCAGCGCGCTTACCAGAGGAAGGGAATCAGATGGTAGCGCGTCTTCACGCAGTAGTCGGAGTAGCCTGGAAGCTCAGCGCGCAGCACCTTTTCCTCGTTCAGGAGCCGGATGACATAAAAGGGAATGAGCAGCACGAAGGCCGGCAACGCAACCCACGAGCCCAGCGCGATCGGAGTAAACGACCACAGCACCACGGCGCCCAGGTACATTGGATGCCGAACCCACGCGTAGGGCCCTGTCGATATGACTTTCTGGCCGGCGTCTATCGTAATGGTGCGTCCGGCAAAGCTGTTCACCTTGAGCACCCAGAACACAAAGACGAACCCTGCGGCCACCAGCGCGTCGGAGACGAGCACGAAACCCACCGGCACGTCGCCGACCCATTGCCGCGACCACCCCAGGCGGTGGTCGAATCCCGGCAGAGGAAACGCCGCCAGAAATAGCAGGGCAAAGACGCGTATCAGCCACTTCTGTTCCGTCACCGTTTCGCGCGTCCGCATCCTGCGCTCCAGCAGCGCCCGGTCGTACCGCAAGAAATAAAGATGGGCAACCACGATGGGCAGAATGAAGGCCGCCAGGTAGGCCCATCCCTGCCAGTACCTCCACGACCAGGCGGGAAGGAAAACGATCCCCATCGCCCCAATCGACAGAAGCGTCATGCGAAGCGCGAGTCTCAGTTCAAGGGTCATCCGCGGCCTTCTTTCGGGGCCTTTTTTCGGCACTCGGAAGTTGGCAGCATCTTAACCCTCTTCCAACCCGTTTGGCTGTGATCCGTGGTTGTTTTGCATCCGGCCACTGAGGATTATTTATCCGCGTGTTCGCGGTTCTCTATTTCGCCCTGCATTGTTTTCGTTGTATTCTCCACTGGCAGGAGATTGCTTCCCCATGACCCATGCACCCATCCGTGTGATCACCGTCGAGCGCGAGTACGGCTCCGGCGGCGGCGAGTTTGCCCACGACCTGGCCGCCCATCTCGGCTGGCGCCTGCTGGACTCGGAATTGCCCTGCGCCGCAGCCCGCGCCGCCGGTGTCTCCGCGGAGCTGGCCAAAAAATACGATGAGCGGCTCGACCCCTGGTACTACCGCTACGGCAAGGTCTTCTGGCACGACTCGAGCTACTCCATCGCCGGCCTCTCCGACGACCAGGTCTTCGACTCCGAGCGCATGTTATCGCTCATCCGCAAGGAAATTCTGACCGCCGCCAGTCAGGGCAATTGCGTTCTGGTGGGCCGTGGCGCGGCTTGCGCCCTGGCCAATCAGTTGGGCTGCTTTCACGTCTTCGTGTATGCCACAGCCGCCGCCAAGCGCGACTGGTTCATACACGCCTTCCCCAAGCAGGCCGACCAGGCCGACCAGTTGCTGGCCGCGTTCGACAAGCGCCGCGCCGCCGTCATCCGCAAGGCCTATCAGCAGGAATGGTGCGCCCGCGGCCTCTACCACCTGCTGCTCAACTCCGCCATCGGCAGTGAATCCATGATCGCAGCCGTGGCAGCCGCCACCGGGCTCAGTGCTTGGGCAGAGGTCCCCGCCGCATCCAACTGATAGCTGATAGCTGATAGCTGAGAGCTGTTAGCTGTCGGCTGTCACCTTCCTCGCTACCCGCGCTCCGATACGCGTAAATACTTCCCACGGAATCGTTCCGATTGCTTCCGCATGCGCGAATGCGGAAATCGTCTCGTCCCCTTGCGAGCCCAGGATCACTACTTCATCCCCGGCCTCAACGCCGTCAATGTCTGTCACGTCGAGAACCGCCAGGTCCATGCTGATGCGTCCCACCAGCGGCGCACGCTCTCCCCGCACCAGCAGGCTGAAGTGGTTCCCCAGCCGCCGGTCCAGCCCATCTGCATAGCCTACCGGCAGAAGCGCCAGTTGCATTGGCTCGGTGGCGACAAACGTCCCGTTATAGCCGACGACTGCCCCCGCCGGAACAGCCCGCACCGCCGCCACACGCGTCTTCCAGCTCAGCACCGGCTTCAGCCGCGCCCGCGCCTCCGCCACAGCCGCCGGCTCTTCCGCCTCAAACTCCGGCGCCAATCCATAAAGCGCCAATCCAGGCCGAAGCATCGCCTTCATGCCCCACTTTTTCGCCAAAGCCCCAATGCTGTCCACCCCGCCATTCAGCAGCGCCGCGGAAGCGCCCACGCTGAGCCACTCCGGCTTCAGCCCAGCTGCCCAAATCGCCTTTAACGCCTCATCCAGCCGCGCCATCTGCGCATCCGTCGCAAGGCCATCCGTCTCATCGGCCGCATACAGGTGGGTCAGCACGCCCTCAAGCCGCAGCGGCGATCCTGCCCCAAAACGCGCCAATACCGCCGTCAGTCCATCCAGACCCACGCCCTGCCGGCTCATCCCGGTATCAATCTCCAGATGTACTGGCGCCGACTCCACTCCGGCAGCGCGAGCGGCGCCTTCAAGCTCGTCCAGTTGCCATTGTTCCCAAACCACGGGCGTCAGCCCGTGTTCCACCACCGCCGCGCCTTCACCGGGGAAGCACCCGCTCATCACCAGCACTCGCGGTTCAGCGCACAGCCGACGCGCCGCCACAGCCTCTTCCACGCTCGTAACGCCCAGCCATCGCGCCCCCGCACGCACCGCTGCCGGCGCACACAGCTCCAACGAATGCCCATAAGCATCGCTCTTCACCACGGCCAGCAACTCCGCATCGCCGCCCGCAAGGCTCTTCAGGAATCGATAATTGTCTTCGAACGATCGGGCGTCGATTTCCACCCAGCACGGCCGCATTGGCATCAGGTTATCCACGCACCAGTCTAGCGCGGCAGAGTGTCTCCTCATCCCAGAAGCGCAAACGCTACCACCGTCTCCCGCGTTTCTCCTAGCTCGTCCAGCACTTCCGCTTCCAGCTCGTGCGGAACCGCCATCTCGCAAGCCTTGACCCCCGCCTCACTTGCCCCATGGAAGCAAAGCTCGCAATGTCCCAGCGCGTCGCCTTCGCCCATTCGTACCGGCGCCCCAAACACCCGGCAGGTCATCGGCCGCCACGCATATACATCACACCGCCCCGTTGCGGGGTCAAGCGCCGGACAGGCCGCCTCATTCGCAAAATCCTCAAACCGCTCCTGTTCCGCCTCCGACTCGCCCAGCACTCCCGTCTCCCCGTCTCCTGGGTAACCGGCTCCATATATCTCAATCCACACCCGCGCCCGCCGCGCAATCTCTTCCGCCAACGCCGGCTCCGTACTCCGCAGAACCTCCAACCCCGCCTGCAACCGCGCCGCGTCAAGCGCATTGATCGCAAAGGCCCCATAACAGCACTGTGTACATCCCTCCCGGCACACCAGCCACTCCCCCGCCCGCCGGGCCGCATCGGCCAGCGCCGCATCCACAATCTGCACCAGTTGCTGGTCCTTCGCCGGATAGCGCATGAGCACAAGCATAGAGCGTGACCGGACATTGCGGACTCCACTGGCGCTCTTCAAGCAATTTTCTCTTGAATAATGCGCGCTCCGACGCTACTCTTCCTTCTTGAATCAGGAGGTCCCCATGCCCGAATCCCGCAGCACCATCATTCCCGCGCTGCGCTACCGCAACGCCCCTGCGGCCATCGACTGGCTCTGCCAGGTCTTCGGCTTCGAGCGCCACGCAGTCTACGAAGGCCCGAATGGATCCATTGGGCACGCCGAACTTACACTCAACGGAGGCATGATCATGCTCGGCTCCGCCAAAGACGACGAGTACGGCCGCAGCTTCAAATCCCCGGACGAACTTGGCGGCATGGAAACCCGCAGCGCCTACGTCGTTGTCGCGGATGCCGATGCCGCGCACGCGCGCGCCATCGCCGCCGGGGCCACCATCCTTCGCCCTCTTCAGAACACGGATTACGGCAGCCGCGAATTCGCCGTTCGCGATCCCGAGGGACATTCCTGGAGCGTCGGCACTTATGACCCATGGGCCGCGCACGGATAATGTCGAGTCGTCAAACCGCTGCCATTTAACCTTGGTTGGATTCTTGTGCAGGACCGTTCTATCGGCCACCCTATCGGCTGTTGACGCTGTATGCTTTCTATCGGAATCTGCGCGAAAGATGACAGTTCCCGACAACCTTCGAGAAGTGCGGGGGTAAGTGAATGCCGAGGAAGCTCAATGTTGGATGTGGCCGCAATATCATTCCCGGGTGGCTGAATCTGGATTTCGCAAAGCTCCCTTGCGTCCCTCCGCAGCCAGCTAGACGATCCAGCCGCCGCCTACTACTTCGTCGCCATCGTAGAAGACGGCGGACTGGCCGGGGGTGACAGCGCGCTGGGGCTCGTCAAAAGTGGCGAGGACTTCTTCCTGGTCTGACTCCGATTCCCCGGTCCCCAAATGCGAGGGACCGGGGGCACCCAGATTTGTGGAGGGGGCGGGTTCCAGGGTGGCCCAGGCGGGGTCGTGTCGATGGCGGATCTTGATTTTTACGCGCATGGGTGCGGTCAGCGCTGGAATGCTGATCCAGTTGAGGCGGCTTGCGCGCAGCGTTCTCGTGGCCAGCTCGGCGTCGGCGCCTACGGTTACGCGGTGGCTGTCGGGGTGGATGTTGAGGACGTAGAGCGGCGTGGGCGAGCTGACGCCCAGGCCCTTGCGCTGGCCCACCGTGAAATTGGAAATGCCGTCGTGGCGGCCGATTACTTCGCCGTTCGAGGCGACGAGTTCCCCTGCGGTCTCTGGAATCCGCTCGCCCTGCTCTTCGAGATAGGCGGTCAGGAACTGCTTGTAGTCGCCGCCGGGGATGAAGCAGATCTCTTGCGAGTCGGGCTTTTCTGCAAGCGCAAGCCCGCGCTGGCGTGCTACTTCGCGCACCTCGGGCTTGGTGAGGCGGCCGAGAGGGAAGAGGGTGCGGGAAAGCTGCTCCTGGGTGAGGCCGAAGAGGAAGTAGGTCTGGTCTTTGGCGAGATCGGCCGGTCGCTTGAGAATCCAGCGCTGGCGGGTGGGGTCGTACTCATTGACGGCGTAGTGGCCGGTAGCGACGCGGCCGGCGCCGATGGAGCGAGCGGTCTGGATGAGGGCATCGAACTTGAGATGGTTGTTGCAGAGCGAACAAGGAATCGGCGTGCGGCCGTGGAGATACTCGTCGACGAAAGGGCGGACTACGTCGCGTTCGAAGCGGTCTTGCTGGTTGACTACGTAGTAGGGGATGCCGAGATGCTCGGCTACGCGGCGGGCGTCGTAGACGTCATCAAGGGAGCAGCAGCGGCCGGCCTTGGGAGCGTCGGGAATGCCGTGCTTGCCGGCGAGGCGGGTCTGGTCCCAGAGCTGAAGGGTGAGGCCGACTACCGTGTCTCCTGAGTGGGCGAGCATGGCCGCAACCGCTGAGGAGTCGACTCCTCCGGACATGGCTACGGCGATGGTGGTTAATTCGGTCATTCGATTCAGCGTCTCACGAGTTTAAGAATTTCGCGCGACAGAAATAAGAGTCCGATTCCAACATAGAAAAGAAGCCCCATCCATCTCGGCATGGCGTCATATCTTCCGCTGGGGGTCCAGGATTTCCGTGGCCAGAAATGTTGTTTGGCGAGCAGCCCGTAGCCGGTGAATGTTACCCCAATAATCAGTGCGAATACGTCGTCAATTCGGACGTGCTATCCATTCATGATCTCGCGCCTAGCCGAGCGTTCCGGCGGCTACGGGGGAAAGGGCGCGCAAATGTTCTACGGCTTCGGGGACTACGCGCAAAACGTGGTCTATGTCAGCGTCTGTTACGGTTTTTAATAGGCTGAAGCGGAGGCTGGCGCGGGCTCGGTTCTTGTCGAGACCCATGGCCATCAGCACATGGCTTGGTTCGGTGGCTCCCGAGTGGCAGGCTGAGCCGCCGGAGACGGAAACGCCTTTCATGTCGAGTGCGATGACCAGCGCTTCGCCTTCCAACTGGTCGAACCAGATGTTGGATGTGTTGGCGGCGCGGGGGACGGGCTTGCTTTCCCCGGTCTCAAAATCGAGACCGGGGGCACCCGACATTTTTGGAACAGCCGAACCGTTGACGCCAGTGCCGGGGATCTCGATAATGGCTGCTTCGAGGCGGTCGCGCATGGCTGCCAGCCGGTAAATGGTTCCGTCGTCCAGCGAGTGCATGGCGAGCTCGGCGGCTTTGGCCAGGCCTACAATGCCGGGGACATTCTCAGTGCCTGCGCGCTGGCGGCGCTCGTGGCTTCCACCCACAAGCAACGGCTCAATAGGCGTTCCGCGGCGGACGAACATGGCGCCGATTCCTTTTGGCCCGTGCATCTTGTGGGCGCTGATGGAGAGCAGGTGGCAGCCGAAGCGGCGGACATCGAATTCGATTTTGCCTGCGCCCTGCACGGCATCGATGTGGAAGAAGATGCCGGTTTCATTGGCGATTCTGCCGATTTTTTCGACGGGCTGGAGAACGCCGGTCTCGTTGTTGGCCAGCATTACGCTGATCAGGCGCGTCTCGGGACGAATGGCGCGGCGAATGTCATTGGGGTCAATCAGGCCGCTGGGGAGGGGAGCCACAAAAGTGGTCTCGATGCCGTGGCGAGCGAGGCGCTTGGCCGCTTCCAGAATGGCGGAGTGCTCGATGGACGTGGTGATGAAGTGGTCGCCGGGGTGCAGCAGGCCGAAGATGGCGGTGTTGTCGCCCTCGGTGCCGCCGGAGTTGAAGACCACCTCGGCGTCGTGACAATTGAAGAAGCGCGCCATGGTCTCGCGCGCCAGGTCGACTGCCGTGTGGGCCTGCTGGCCGTGCTGGTGGATCGACGAGGCATTGCCGAAGTGCTCCATCCAGTAGGGGCGCATGGCCTCCATCACCTCGGGCAGCAGAGGGGTGGTGGCATTGGCGTCCATATAGACACGGGGCATGGCGGGTTCTCCTTTTATCGATTGTAACGGCAATTTGGATCTCTGGTGCAGGATCGGGCATTAAACGGGGGAATCGCGGGCCTGTGCTGCGTGGAATGGACGGTGGTGTGTCGCGGCGGGCAGACGACGCACCCCGAGCGTTGAGACTGGAGTCGATTGGCGGAAGGGCATGATACTGTGGTGTGTTCAACAGCACTGCGGACGATAAAAACGGCTGCGCATAATTTGTAGAAAGATCAAATTAACCCATAACCCCACATGGTAGATTTGCATCTAAAGATAGTGAGGAAACCCATGCTTTCATGCGAGCCTGCCTTGTTGACAATGCCAAGGCCATGCGGCGTTTCCGCGAAAGAGCATATCCTCAAATGCGTTCGATGCGGAGCCTTAAGTGTCTGAATTTGAAGACAAAAATGATGGTCAGCACATTGGCGCCGATCACCAGTTGAATGCGCCACCTCCCAAATCCGGCAAGAGCTGGATTCTTTGGACCATCTTATTTTTGGTCCTTGCGCTGGTTGCTTACTACTTCCTTTACGGTCGAAACAGCAGCCAAACCGCCAAGCCCGCTACGAGTGGAAGCGGAAGCGCTGGCGGCGGTGGCCGAAGAGGGCTGACCGGTCCCGTTCCGGTTACCGTTGCAGCAGCCACCAAGGGCGATATCGGCCAGTATCTTGATGCGCTTGGCACCGTCACACCGGTGTACACGGCCACGATTACGCCGCAGGTTGGCGGAGTGCTGACTGCGGTGCATTACACCGAGGGTCAGTTCGTACACAAAGGGGACGCACTGATCGACATCGATCCCCGCCCCTACGAGGCGACCTTAAAGCAGGCCCAGGGAACGCTGGAGCGGGACACGAATATTCTGGCGCAGGCGCAGATGGATCTTGACCGCTATCGCGCGGCGTGGGCGCGCAACGGCATCAACAAGCAACTGCTCGACGACCAGGAAAAGATCGTGCTGCAGGACCAGGGAACGGTGAAGAACGATCAGGGTACGGTCGACTACGACACGGTTCAGCTCAGTTACTGCCACATTTCTTCGCCAATTTCCGGGCAGGCCGGCCTTCGCCTGGTGGATCCCGGCAACGTGGTGCAGGCGGGTGGAACCAACGCCCTGGTGGTCATTACCCAAATGCAGCCTACCACGGTGATTTTCATCATGGCCGAAGACAGTCTTGGGCAGGTGCAGGGGCAGATGCGCAAGACGCACTCGCTGCCCGTCGAAGCGTGGGATCGCAACTCCACCAAAGAGCTGGCCACCGGCAAGCTGCTCACAATTAATAACCAGATTGACACCACCACCGGCACGGTGAAAGGGCGCGCCACGTTCGAGAATAAGGACAGCGCGCTCTTTCCAAATCAGTTTGTGAATATCCGGCTGCTGGTGAATACCCTCACGGGGGTTACGCTCATTCCCACGGGCGCGGTTCAGCACAATGGACAGGCCGCTTTTGTTTATGTAATCGATCCGGTGAAAAAAGTGGCCAGCTTGAAGAACGTCAAGACTGGCGTCTCCGACAACGGCGTGGTCGCCGTGCAGGGAATCAACCCCGGAGATCAAGTAGCAACCAGCAGCTTCGACAAGTTGCAGGACAAGAGCCAGATCATGGTCTCAAAACAGGCGATCGCGGCCAACCCAGTTGAGGGGAATACTCCGTGAGTCCTTCCGGGCCTTTCATCCAGCGTCCTGTTGCTACATCGCTGCTGATGGCCGCAATCCTGCTGGTGGGTATCGTGGCTTATTTTCAGCTGCCGGTATCGGCCTTGCCGGAGGTCGACTATCCCACCATTCAGGTGGTCACGTTCTATCCAGGCGCTAATCCGGACGTAATGGCGACCACGGTGACAGCGCCGCTGGAGCGTCAGTTTGGCCAATTGCAGGGCCTGAGCCAGATGACATCGACCAGTTCCGGCGGCTCCTCTGTCATTGTGCTGCAGTTCACGCTCAGCCTCAATATCGATATTGCCGAAGAAGAAGTGCAGTCGGCGATCAATGCATCGCAGAGTTTTCTACCTTCGAACCTGCCGGCGCCGCCGACGTACAGCAAGACCAATCCAGCCGATGCCCCGGTGCTTACGCTGGCCATCACGTCTGAATCCATGCCTCTCTCGCAGGTTGAGGACATGGTCGATACGCGTCTTGCACCCAAGCTCTCGCAGTTGAGCGGCGTGGGCCTGGTGAGCATCAGCGGCGGCCAGAAACCGGCTGTCCGTATCCAAGCCAACCCGACCGCCCTCTCCTCGTATGGGCTGAACCTCGAAGACTTGCGCACCGCGTTGGTTCAGAGCAGCGTGAACCAGGCCAAGGGCAACTTCGACGGGCCGCATCAGGACTACCAGATCAACGCCAACGACCAGTTGATCACCAGCGACGACTATCGCAAAGTCGTGGTCGCCTACCGCAACGGCGCGCCGGTAATTCTGACGGATGTTGCCAAGGTGGTTGACGGTATCGAAAACAAGAATCAGGCCGCATGGATGAACGAGAACCCGGCAGTGATTCTGAACATCCAACGCCAGCCAGGCGCCAACACCATCAGCGTGGTCAAGGCCATCAAGGCGGTTCTCCCGCAGCTTGAGGTCAACCTGCCGGCCTCAATCAAAGTCACGCCGCTCACCGATCTCACTACGGCCATCAACGCCTCCGTCGATGACGTGGAGTTTGAGTTGATGCTCACCATTTTTCTTGTAGTGATGGTGATTTTCCTGTTCTTGCGGAATGTGTATGCGACCATCATCCCCAGCGTTGCCGTGCCGCTTTCCCTGGTGGGGACGTTCGGCGTGATGTACGCCCTGGGCTACAGCCTGGACAATCTATCGCTGATGGCGCTCACCATCTCGACGGGCTTCGTTGTGGACGATGCCATCGTGATGATCGAGAACATCTCCCGTTACCTCGAGGCTGGAGATACGCCGATGCAGGCAGCCATCAAGGGCGCTGAGCAGATCGGCTTCACCATTATTTCTTTGACAGTCTCGCTGATTGCCGTGCTGATTCCGCTGCTGTTCATGGGCGGAGTCATCGGCCGCCTGTTCCGCGAATTCGCTGTGACCCTGGCGGTCACCATCATTCTGTCCGCGGTGGTTTCTCTTACGCTGACGCCGATGATGTGCTCGCGGATTCTGCGCCACACGCCTGCCGCGCAACAGGGCCGTTTCTTCAAGGCTTCCGAGCGCGTGTTCGAAAACATCATTGCGTTTTACGGCCGCACGCTCAAGTTTGTGCTGCGCTTCCAGACCATCACGCTGTTGGTAGCGCTGGCCACGCTGGTGCTGACGGTCTTCCTCTACATCGTCATCCCGAAGGGGTTCTTTCCCACGCAGGATACGGGCGTTATTCAAGGCATTTCGCAGGCGCCGGCGAGCATCTCCTTTGCCGCGATGCAGCAGAAGCAGCAGGAACTGGCCAGCATTGTGCTTCAGGATCCAGCGGTGGAGAGCTTGTCTTCCTTCATTGGCGCGGACGGCACCAATACCACGCTGAACAGCGGACGCATGTCGATCAACCTCAAGCCGATTGCGGAGCGGAGCCTCAGCGCGGCCGATGTGATTCGCAGATTGCAGACGAAGCTCAAGGATGTCGACGGCATTGAGCTGTACATGGACCCGGTGCAGAACATCACGGTGGACGACCGTGTGAGCCGGACCCAATATCAATACACGCTGGAAGATCCGGACCCCAACGAGCTGAACCTGTGGACCAACAAGCTGGTGGACAAGATGAAGCAGTTGCCGCAGCTTGCCGATGTGGCCACGGATCAGCAGACGGGCGGCCTGGCGGTATCGCTGGTGATCGATCGAGTGACCGCATCGCGGCTTGGCATTGCGCCCAACACGGTGGACAACACGCTTTACGATGCATTCGGGCAGCGCCAGATCAGCACCATGTACACGCAATTGAACCAGTACCACGTGATTCTGGAATCGGATCCAAGTATTCAAGCCAGCCCGGCCCGGCTGCAGGATCTTTACATTCAGACCAGTGCATCCGCCGGTGGCTCGGGACCCGGCGCCTCCACGTCCTTTGCGGCTTCGGGATCGTCGTCCGCGGGTTCGAATGCAACTACCGCCGCGGTGCAATATACGCCATCGTCCGGAGTGCTCACCACCCCGGCGAATGCCCTCACTTCCGGCGTGGGTTCAACCAATACCGCGGTTTCCTCTTCGGCCAATACCGCCGTCAATTTCACTCCAAACGGCTCCGTACCCTTAAGCGCATTTACTCATATGGAACGATCGACCGAGCCGCTCTCCATCAACCATCAAGGTCAGTTCCCGGCGGTGACAGTGTCGTTCAACCTTGCCCCCAATGCATCGTTGGGCGCCGCGATCACCTCGATCAACAAGGCGCAAAAAGATCTGAACATGCCGGCCAGCCTGCAGTATGGGTTCCAAGGCACAGCCGCCGCATTCGAGGGCTCGCTCTCCAACGAAGGGTTCCTGATCATTGCCGCATTGGCCGCGGTCTACATTGTGCTCGGAGTTCTCTATGAGAGCTTCATTCATCCCATCACAATTCTGTCCACATTGCCTTCGGCGGGCGTGGGCGCGTTGCTCGCCCTCATCGTCTTCAAACAGGACCTGAACGTTGTGGCCATCATCGGCATCATCCTGTTGATCGGCATTGTGAAGAAGAACGGCATTATGATGGTGGACTTCGCCCTGGAAGGCGAGCGTGAGCGCGGGATGACCTCGACAGACGCGATTTACGAGGCTTGCCTGCTGCGTTTCCGTCCCATCATGATGACCACCATGGCTGCGCTGCTCGCGGGTATTCCACTGGCCATGGGAACCGGCATGGGTTCGGAACTGCGCCGTCCTCTGGGCATTGCGATGGTCGGCGGATTGCTTTTGAGCCAGGTCCTCACGCTCTACACAACGCCGGTCATTTACATCTTCTTCGACCGCATCGGCCATCGCGTGAATAGCGCGCGGAATTCAATGGAAAATGGCGGCGAGGCGCAAGTGGCGGAGGGCTCATGAACATCTCCGCCCCGTTCATCCGGCGTCCGGTAGCGACGACCCTGCTCACAGTAGGTATTACGCTTGTCGGGGCCATCGCTTTCAACGTTCTGCCGGTTTCTCCATTGCCCCAGGTGGATTTTCCCACTATCTCCGTCTCTGCCGGCTTGCCCGGCGGCAGTCCGGAGATCATGGCCTCATCCATTGCCACTCCGCTGGAACGCCAGTTCGGCCACATCGCCGGCGTCACCGAAATGACTTCGTCGAGCGGACTGGGCAGCACCAGTATTACGCTGCAGTTTGACCTAAGCCGCAACATCGACGGGGCCGCGCGCGATGTGGAAGCGGCCATCAACGCCGCCCGCACTTACCTTCCGGCAAACCTGCCCGGCAATCCTACCTATCGCAAGGTGAACCCCGCCGACGCGCCCATCATGATTCTCGGGCTAACGTCGGATAAATACGACAAGCCCACGCTGTACGACGAGGCATCGTCGGTCATTGCACAAAAGCTTTCGCAGTTGCAGGGCGTGGGCCAGGTGGGCGTTGGCGGCGGCGCCGGACCCTCCGTGCGTGTGGAAGTGAACCCCACGCTGCTGAACAGCCATGGTCTCACAATGTCCTCTGTGCAAGCGATGCTGAGTCAGCAGAATGTTCACGAGGCAACGGGCCAGATCTCGGATGGGATGCGAACTCTGGATATCGTCACCAACGACCAGATGCACCTCGCGGAAGACTACAAGCCGCTGGTGATTGGCTACCACAATGGGGCCGCGGTGCATTTGTCCGATGTTGCGGATGTGTCGAATGGCGCGCAGAACATTCGCACCGCGGGTTACCTGGATGGCGTTCCGTCAATCACGGTGATGATTTTCCGCCAGCCTGGCGCCAACATCATCGAGACCGTCGATCGCATCAAGAGTGAATTGCCATCGGTGGAGGCTTCAATACCGCAAGGCATCAAGGTCACCGTTGTTCTGGATCGCACCACCACCATCCGCGCGTCGGTAAACGATGTGGAACGCTCGCTGATTGGTTCCGTAATTCTGGTGGTCCTGGTGGTGTTCTGCTTCCTGCGCAGTTGGCGGGCAACGCTCATCCCCACCGTCGCCGTGCCCGCCTCGCTGGTGGCTACGTTTGCCGTGATGTACCTGCTGGGCTTCAGCATCGACAATCTCTCCCTCATGGCCCTGACCATCTCGACCGGCTTCGTGGTCGACGATGCGATTGTGGTGATGGAGAACATCTCCCGCCTGCGTGAGGACGGCATGAGCCCGATGAAGGCGGCGTTCGAGGGCTCCAGGCAGATCGGGTTCACCATTTTTTCCATCAGCATGTCGCTGATTGCGGTCTTCATTCCCATCCTGCTGATGGCCGGAATTGTCGGGCGCCTGTTCCGTGAGTTTGCCATCACTCTGTCGACGGCCATCGTGATGTCCATGCTGGTCTCTCTCACTACCACGCCCATGATGTGCGCCTACATTCTCAAGGATGAGAGCAAGATAAAGCACGGGCGGATGTATCGCATCAGCGAGAAGGGATTCTCGTCGATGCTGTCCGGTTACAGCAGGACGTTGCGGTGGGTGTTGGACCACCCCTGGCCGGTTTTTGTCATCCTGCTGCTGACCATCGGATTGAACTTCTATCTGATCGCAATCATTCCCAAGGGATTCTTCCCGCAGCAGGATACAGGCGCGATAACGGGTGGCCTCCAGGGACCGCAGGACGCGTCGTTCCCGGTAATGGATAACTCGGTGAAGCAGATCGTCGCGGTGATCAAGGCTGACCCGGCCGTGGCCCATGTGAACGCATATACCGGCGGAGGCGGCTCATCGAACGGCGGCTTCGTTTACATTGCGCTTAAACCGCTCAACGAGCGCAAGATTGGCGCGCCGGATATTATCAATCGGTTGCGGCCAAAAATGAATCGGCTTCCGGTTGCATCGGCATTTCTCCAGGCGGCGCAGGACCTGCGCATTGGAGGCCGCGGCGGCAACGCGCTCTACCAATACACCATCCAGTCCGACAACGTGGCCGACCTTGCGAAATGGGGCCCGATTCTGCTGGCCGAGATGAAAAAGCTGCCCGGTTTTCAGGATGTGAATACCGACGCGCAAAATGCCGGCCTGCAGGAACTCCTCAGCTACGATCGCGCTACTGCCTCGCGGCTCGGCATTACACCGGCGTCTCTTGACAGCTCTCTCGTCGGCGCTTTCGGACAGTCGCAAGTCTCCATCATTTACACACAACTGAACCAGTATTACGTTGTGCTTGAAGTGGCGCCACCCTACTGGCAGGGCCCGGAAGGGTTGAAGAATATTTATCTCAACACCACGGGCAAAGGCGTGATCCCGCTTTCCGCGGTGAGTACGGCGCAGGCCAATACTACCCCTCTGGTTATCAACCACACCAGCTCCTATCCATCGGTGACAGTGTCTTTCAACCTGGCCCCCGGTATGTCAATGAGCGACGCCACGCGCGAAGTGGGCGAGATGCAGCAGCGGCTGAATATGCCGGAAACGGTGCGGGGCTTCTTTGCCGGCACGGCAGCGGCTTATCAGACATCTCTGGCCAGCGAACCCGTTCTGGTAGCAACAGCCATACTGGCGGTCTACATCGTTCTCGGCATTCTCTATGAGAGCCTGGTGCATCCGCTCACCATTATTTCCACCCTGCCGTCGGCCAGCGTGGGAGCGATGCTTGCTCTGATGGCATTCAAGATCGATCTCAATGTAATTTCCATCATCGGCATCATTCTGCTGATCGGCATTGTAAAAAAGAATGCCATCATGATGATCGACTTTGCCCTGGTCGCGGAGCGCGAACAAGGCAAGACCACCACCGAAGCCATCTACCAGGCCTGCCAGCTTCGCTTCCGTCCTATTTTGATGACGACGATGGCCGCGCTGTTCGGCGCCCTGCCGCTGGCCTTTGGAACAGGCACCGGGTCCGAACTCAGGCGTCCGCTGGGCATCACGATCGTGGGCGGGCTTATCGTCAGCCAGATACTGACTCTCTATACCACGCCGGTTGTCTATATTCTTTTCGATTGGGCGCGACTTAAGGTTCGCGGAAAACAACCTGCGGAGCTGCGCCACGGAACCGCGGAGGCATCCTAGTTATGGATGCACATGGAGTTTTGATTATGAAAATGTCGAGGTCGCAATCCAGAAAAGTATCGGCAGCGATCTGCGCAGCGATGGCCGCGGTGCTGAGCACGATTCTGGCCGGCTGCAATGTCGGGCCCAAGTATGTGCCGCCGGCGATGACGGCGCCTCCGGCCTTCAAGGAATCTCCAACGCAGTTCAAGGAGACCGATGGCTGGAAAGTTGCCGAGCCCCAGGACGCAACCCTCCGCGGCAAATGGTGGGAGATCTACAACGAGCCGGACCTGAACGCGCTGGAAGAACAGCTCACGATCGACAACCAGAATATCCGCCAGGCGTTTGAGAATTTCATGGAAGCGCGCGCGCTGGTGCGTGAGACGCGTTCGCAATTGTTTCCTACGATAGGCGTTGGTCCTTCCTACACTCGATCGCAGGGTTCATCGAATGTTGGGTCCTCGAGCAGCGGCGCGGGCGGCAAACAGTCGCAGGTGTTTTCACTCCCTGGAGACGCTTCATGGGAGCCCGATCTGTGGGGACGTGTGCACAACCTGATCCGTTCGAGCCAATATAACGCGCAGGTCTCCGCAGCCGACCTGGCCAACGAGCGGCTGTCGGAACAAGCCAGCCTGGCTGAATATTTCTTCCAGATTCGCGGCCAGGACGCATTGCAGAAAATCCTCGACGATGCCGTGGAAAACGACAAGAAGTCCCTCGATGCCGAGCAGGGCCGCTATGACACCGGCGTCGACGATCGGATTTCGCTGGTGCAAGCGCAGACCACCCTGGCCAGCGCCCAATCGGCCGCGATCAACAACCACATTGCGCGAGCGCAATATGAACACGCGATCGCCACGCTGATTGGCAAGCCGGCATCGGAGTTCTCCGTCCCTGTGCTCGCCAAGACCAGCGCGCCTCCGCCGATCCCGGTCGGATTGCCGTCTCAACTGCTCGAGCGGCGTCCGGACGTGGCTGCCGCGGAACGCACAATGGCCTCGGCGAATGCCCAGATTGGCGTTGCTTATGCGGCATTCTATCCTTCACTCACCATCTCAGCCAGCGGTGGCATGGAGAGCTCGGCCATCGGCAAGCTGCTGGATGCAGCCAGCCGTTTCTGGTCTGTTGGCCCAACGCTCTCTGAGACGGTGTACGACGGGGGTCTGCGGCGTGCGACCGTGAATCAATACATCGCGACTTACAACGGAGACCTTGCGGCCTATCGCCAGTCCGTGCTGACGGCATTGCAGCAGGTGGAAGATTCGCTGGCCACAGTGCGTATTCTTTCCGACCAACTGATCCGCCAGCAGGAGGCCGTGGAACACGCGCAGACCTACCTGAAAATGGAGCAGGCCCGCTACGACACCGGCCTCGATCCGTATATCGATTTAGCGGTCGCGCAATCCACGCTGTACGGGAATCAGCTGACGCTGGCAAGCCTGCAGATCCAGCAGATGACGGCATCGGTTGCGCTGATTGAGGCGCTGGGCGGCGGTTGGGACAAGACTCAGCTACCCAACGCAGCGCAGATCACCGCCAAGCCGTCGGCGGCGGAAACCGCCATTCAGCACTAAGACCAGGACCGTCTGGATTGGCAGTTCCCAGGTCTCAAAAGCGAGGCCCCTTCGACCTTGCTCAGGGCAGGCTTTCGACAAGCTCAGGACAGGCTCTGAGGCACCAGGCATCTGGCAACCGCGAACCCCTGCTATGGCGGGTTCTAAAAAAGCTATCCCGTTCTCTAGACATCGGGATATACTGCTGTTCCGCGACGGCATCGGCCCGGCAGGGATGCGCGCGTACTTCAACGGCTGCCGGCAACGGCTGCCAGGCGCCAGGAGGTCCCCATGAAGATTACCGACCCGATTGAATTGGTGCTTAAAAGCAAGGGCCAGACGAACGTCCTGTCGATTGCGCCTGAGCAACTGGTTTACGAAGCGCTCGAAATGATGGCCGAATACGATATCGGCGCATTGCTGGTGCTCTCCCGCAATAAGCTCGCCGGCATACTTTCGGAGCGCGACTATGCCCGCAAAGGCGTGCTCATGGGCCACCTTTCCAAGGAGACCCAGGTGCGGCAGATCATGACCAGCCCGGTTGTTTACGTGAGTACGAAACACACCGTGGATGATTGCCTGACCATGATGACCCAGCACCGCATTCGCCATCTTCCGGTATTGAAGGACGACGCCGTGGTCGGCATCATCTCCATTGGCGACCTGGTGAAATGGGTAATCTCCGGCCAGGCGCAGACCATTCAGGACCTGCACGGCTACATTGCCGGAGCCTATCCAGGCTAGGCGCCGCGATTTCTAGGAGAGAGCTCGCAAACTCTTTCGGAACTCGTCGGGATCCCGATCCGGAATCTGTTGCTCGACCTCGTGGTGAGTGCGCTCCCACACCGGGACTGCGCGAACCAGCAGGTCCTGGCCTTGGTCTGTGAGTTTCAGAATGCGGCTGCGGCGATCCGAGGGGTCTTGCGATACCTTGACCAGCCCGCGGCGCTCCAGCGGCTTCAAGGCGGCGGTCAATGTGGTTCGATCCATTGCGAGCAGGGAAGCGACCGGCCCCATCGGCGGGGGCTCCGGACGATTCAACGACATCAAGAGAGAAAACTGCCCGTTTGTCAGCCCGAATGGACGCAGGACTTCATCGAAGCGCCGGCCTAACGCGCGAGCCGCGCGCTGCACATGAAGACAGAGACAGGAGTCTCGCACCAGAATAGTCTTTTCGTACGGAACCGATTTTTTACTTGACACGCAGCTAGGTTAGTTGATATCAACATATTCGTCAATTGCTCTTTCCCCGTTGACCTTTCCCCAGCTCAAGTAAGGGTGGAACAATCCGCCCGCATGGAGGACAGTATGTCATTCCTTCGCGATTTGAAAATTGCCCTGCGATCTCTGTCCCGGGTCCGTACGCTGTGGATCACTGTGGCCCTCACCTTGGCCTTGGGCATCGGCGCCAACGCCGCAATCTTCAGCGTGGTTCGCGCCGTGCTGCTGCGGCCGCTTGCGAATCGAGACGAAGACCGCCTGCTTTACGTGCGCCAGAGCGCGCCGGGAATCAGCGATCCCAACACCACTTTCTCTGTTCCTGAGATCAAGGACATTGGCGAGAGCCTGAGGACCATCCAGGAACTCGGCACATTTTCGGAGATCGATTTCACCATTGTGGGCCTGGGCACGCCGCGAGAGATTCCTGCCGGGGTGGTCGACGGCAATTACTTCCACGTGATGGGCCTGCGCCCCGTGCTGGGTCGTCTGCTGACGCCTTCCGACGATGGACCCAACGCCATGGGAGCGGTCGTGCTGACCTATAAATTCTGGCGTGAGCAGCTTCACTCCGATCCCCACATCCTCGGCAAGACGGTGCGGCTTGAGAGCATCATGGGCGCGCGCTCCGCGGTTATCGTCGGAGTCCTCGAGCCATCCGTGCCGTATCCGGTAGCTACGGAAATCATTGCGAACGTCGTTACCAGCCCGCATCATCTGTCCGCCACCATGGTCACCGGCCGCGAACACCGCATGACCGAAGTTTTTGCGCGCCTCGCACCCGGCGCAACTCTCGACGCGGCGCGAGCGGAGTTGCGCACCGCGTACGGCGGGATGGTCTCCGCGCATCCCGAGGTGTACAAGCCCGAAGATCATTTCACAATCAGTGTGACGCGCATGCATGACCAGATTAATTCGAGCGCCAACACGATTCTCTGGGTGCTGTTCGCCGCTTCAGGACTGCTGTTCGTAATCGCGAGCTCGAACGTCGCCAATCTTGTCTTGGCGCGCACGGTGCGGCGCGAGCCGGAACTGGCCGTGCGCTCCGCTTTGGGAGCCAGCAGAAGAGCGCTGCGCCGGTCGCTTTTGGCTGAGAGCCTTGTGTTGTGTGGCAGCGGCGCGCTGGCGGCCGTGATCGTCGCTGTACCGATGGTGCAGGTTCTGGGCCACTATGCAGCGCGCTTCTCCGTACGAGCCAAAGACATGTCGCTCGATTTCAGCCTGGTGTGGTTTGGCATTGGGCTGGCGCTGGCCGCCGCCGTTTTCCTGGCTTTCATTCCGCGCCTGCCTTCTTTGGATTCGCTGCGAACCAACGGTCTGGCCATCGGCGGAACGCGTGTTACAGGAGGAAGCAGCCGCCGCCTGCGTGTCTTCGCAATTATGCAAATCACAGCGTCATTCCTGCTGCTTGCCGGCTCCGCTGTGTTGATGAGGACTCTATATGAGCTCGAAAAAACCCGCCCACCCTTTGACACCACACATGTATTGGCCGTGAATTTGCCGGTGATGTCGTACGGCAAAACGCCCGAGCAGGTGCAGGAGTTCTATCGAGAAGTGCAACGCCGCGTTGGCGCGCTTCCCGGCGTCGAGCACGTTTCGACAGGCTTCAGCGTTCCATGGCGCGATGGGCAGGCGCTGAACATCAGCTTCTCATTCGCGGTGCAAGGCTCAAAACGCGAGAATGGCGAGGCCGATTTGCGCGCGCGTTTCCGCTCCGTTTCCCCCGGATATTTCGGCACGCTGGGAGTGCCGATTGTGGAAGGCCGCGATTTCCGCGAAAGCGACAAGGATGGCTCCGAACGCGTGGTCATCGTCAGTCAGAGCATGGCAAAGTCGCTCTTCCCCGGCCAGGATCCGCTGAACCGCTCTATGATGTGGACCGACCCGGTGATGAAGTTCATCGGCATCAGCTACGAGCCGCGGCGCATCGTCGGCGTAGTGCCTGATTTCGACGACGAAAACATCATCCCACAGCCAGGCATGTCTGTGTTTCAGCCGGTGGATCAGGAAGGATGGCAAGGCCGCCTCTTCGTGCGCGCCAAGCAGGATCCATACTCACTCGTTCCTGCTATCAGCCGCACCATTCACGAGATGTCGGCGGACCAACCGGTGGAGCGAACCAGCACGCTTGAAGACATTCGCGCGGAAGTTCTAACCCCCGACCGCCTGAATGCGATTGTGTTTGGAGGGTTCGCAGCCGTGGCGCTCTTGATTTCAGTGGTGGGCGTGGCCGGTGTTCTTGCGTTTTCCGTGAGCAGCCGCACACGCGAGTTCGGCATCCGCATGGCCCTGGGCGCTCAGCCGCGCAACATTCTCACTGGTGTTCTTTTGGAGGGCCTGGTCATCGCCAGCATCGGCGTGGGGACGGGTGTGGTAGTAGGCTTTGGCCTCGCGCGCGCAATTGGCAGGTATGTCGCGGAGGTGCAACAGCCGGGCGCGCTTTCTATCGTCGCCTCGGCCGTTGTAATTCTTGCTGCGGCGGTAACTGCGTCTGCCGTGCCTGCGATGCGAGCCGCGAGGGTGAATGCGGTGGAAGCACTGCGCTCGGAATAGTTCGCCGTAGAAAGATTGCATGGTTGGCCGCAAGCATCATCGCTGCTTGCGGCCGCCGTTTTTTCGGCGTCATACCGGTCATGCCAAGAGACGGCAAAGAAGGCTCAAGTTATCGTTTCCCGATTGCACAGACATACAATCGAAGAGGCCAATGCATGGTAACCAATGGCCAAGGGAGACGCCATGAAAGTCTTGTTCATTGGAGGGACCGGAATTATCAGTACGGCCTCGACGCAGTTGGCAGCCGAACGGAATATAGAATTAACCCTGCTACGGCGGGGACAGCGGTCAGCCGATATTCCTGAGAATGTTCGCACAATCGTTGCGGATATTTCCGACGAAGGGGCGGTGAACCAGGCGCTCGGCAACCAATCCTTCGACGCGGTTGTGGACTGGATCGCGTTCACCCCCGAGGATGTGGAGCGGGATATCCGTTTGTTTCGTTCACGCACCCGCCAGTTCATCCTTATCAGCTCCGCGAGTGCCTATCAGAGACCCGTCGGGCACTATCTGATTACGGAATCGACGCCGCTGGCCAATCCCTATTGGCAGTATTCGCGCGATAAGATCGCATGCGAAGACCGACTGATGCGGGCCTATCGCGAAGAGGGTTTTCCCATTACGATTGTGCGTCCGTCCTTGACCTATGGCGACACGCAGATTGTGTTGGCCGTGAATAGCTGGCAGAAGTCATACACGGCGGTCGACAGAATGCGGCGGGGCAAGAAGGTGATCGTGCCGGGTGACGGTTCCTCGCTGTGGGTGATTACGCACAACAGCGATTTTGCGCAGGGACTGGTGGGCCTGTTGGGACATCGACAGGCCATTGGCCACGCCTTCCACATCACCAGCGACGAGGTCATGACATGGGATCAGTTTTATACGATCACCGCGCGGGCCGCTGGTGTCGAGGCGCAAATTGTGCACATCGCGTCAGACTTTACCAGTGCGTGCATGCCCGATGAATTGGGCAGCCTGACCGGAGATAAAGCGTCGAGCGTAGTTTTCGATAACAGCAAAATCAAGCGTTTTGTCCCCGGCTATTGCGCGAAAGTTCCGTTTGCGCAAGGGATTCAGAGAACGATTGATTGGTTCGATGCGGACCCGCGGCGAAAGGAAATCGATGAGGCCGCCAAAGCTTCCTGGGACAAGCTCATCGATGCATACGAGAGCGGGCTTGGGGAAGCAGTGCGTAAGTTCCGGTCGTAGAATCTGCCGCTTCCCTTAAGACAAGGGAGATGGCTGCCGCGTTTGAAGGCGCAGAAGGAACCTACAAGATGCGCGCGGGCAACGGCATCGGTGAGTGGCCTGAACTCTTGTGTCAGGCGATCGACTTTTTGCGATCTTCGTCTTGGCGCTCAGGGTAGAGGATCTACCACCGTCCTCAATGCAGTCAGGAGCCGGAGCGGCGGCGGGCGCTGGTATCCGGCAGGCGCTCGACGGAGCGGAGTTCACGCTCGCGCTCGCGGTCCCAGGCTTCGGCACGCCAATTGCGCGAGGTGTAGCGAGGTGGCTCATCGGGAACCGCGGACGCCTCGACGGGCGGCCGAGCCGGCATCGGAACAAGTTCAGGCGTTGGCCGTGGCGGAGGGTGCCTGGGCAACGACGGCGGCAAGGGGATTGACGGCGTCACCAGGCGCGCGGACGACTCCACTTCTTCATACACGGTGTCCGAGGTGAGGCTGGCATCGGTGGCAGCGGGCTGCTGAAGCGCCACAACATCCTCCGTGGCGCCAGCCGAAATGCGAACAGCGAGGGTTCTGGCCATGAATTCGTCTACCAGCTTGTGGAGGCAGGTTTGCCCGCACAGATGCTTCATCCCAGGACGGAGCCGATTGCGCGAGTTCCACCCACTTACACGCAGCTCCCCGCCTTGCTCAGAGGCAACAAACCAGTGGTTTGTCTGCTTCTTCTCCGTTGCGCAGATGTCGCACGATATCGCCTGCCGGATCACCGCATCTCCCCCAGTCCGCACAGTCTTCCCGCGGATTCAATTGGCTCTGCACATCCGCTCCCGCCGCTCAGCGGCAGCCGGAATCGGACGCCGATGGCCGGGCGGGCAACCTGACTTGAAAACACTTGTGAATCGCCTTCCTTCACTTCATCGGGCATTCGGGGGAATGCTTGAGATGAGAGCGGAAAGAATCCAGCAGTGCGTCAGATCTGGACAGGGAAACAAGCACGGCCTGAAATGGGACACACCGAGGGCTCCCCATGAAGAGGACGGCCGGGCGCGGCGGTTTCCCACCCATTTCGCGATCAGACGGTGAAATGGATCGGCCCAGCTCCATGTTGGCCCCATTCCCTTGAAACAAACCGCTACTGACGAGGCGCGAAATAGCCTTTTTTGGCGCGGACCTGGTAGCGCCGATCATTGCAATAGAGATAGATGGTGCGGAAGGACCCGTCTGTCTTGAAGTCGGCGGGGGTGTAGTTGAGGGCGTATTGGCTGCGCAGCTCTTCTTCGATAGCTTTAAAGCTGTTCGACATCTCCTCCACCGATGGTGGGAAGAACGTAGAGCCGCCTGTGGCCTCGGACATTTGTGTGAGCACGGCATCGCCTTTGCCGCGGCTGGGAGTCCAGTTGGTGCTGATGGCGTAGATGATGGTCTCCGCGCGCTGACACTCCTTGATGGCCTCGTCGGGATGGACGCGGCTCTGGTTGTCGTCGCCGTCGGAGATGAGCACCATGGCCTTGCGGACGGGGTCACGATCGCGCGCGCCTTCAAGCAGCTTGTCGCGGCAGGCGGTGTAAACGGCGTCGAACAGCGCGGTGCCGCCGCCCGGCCGCAGGCGGTTCACGCCTGATTCAAGTTTGTCGATGTCGTCCGTCCAGTCCTGCGTGACGGTGGGCGTTACATCGAAGCCCATCACGAAGGCGCGGTCGCTGCGGGACTTGAGAATCTGCAACAGAAACTCGATTGCCGATTGCTGCTCGAACTGAAAGCGGGAACGAATCGATGTGCTGGCGTCAATCACAATGCCGACGCGCAGAGGCAGATTGATCTGCTGGCGGAAGTAATTGACTTTCGCAGGCGCCTTCTGGTCGTCAAGCAGGGCAAAGTCACTCTGTTGCAGATTGGGAATGTAGTGGCCGTGCTTGTCAGAGACAGTGAAGATGAGGTTGACCTCATTGGCTTGAATCTTAACGACCGGCGCGGCCTGATCCGGCTGCTGATCGGCTGCGGGGGCGCCAGGTTGCTGCGCGGCTGGGGTCTGCGCGGGCTGAGCCGCCGGAGGGGGTGCGGGTTGCTGCGCTGACACCGCGGACCATGAAAATACCGCCGCCAACACGAGACCCGTGATTTTTCTGTTCATAGCTTCCTCATTCTAGCAATCGCACCCGGCTTGCCGCATAGGCCACGAATGGGGGATGCCCTCAGACGGAGGCAGCACCACTGGCAGGCGCTTCCAGGCTGGCCAGAAAGCTCTCCAGTTCCACGGGCAGAGGCGCCTCCAGTTGCAACAGCTTGCCGGTTTTGGGATGGGGAAACTCGAGCTTTGCGGCATGGAGAAAATTCCTGCCGAGCCTGAGCCGCTCCGGATCCGCCTTGCGGCGCGCCGCCTTGGATTGGGCGGCCTGCGCCGCTACCTGGTCGGTCAGTTGGCCTGCGCCGCCGTAAAGCGTGTCTCCCACGACGGGATGGCCGATGGAAGCCATGTGGACGCGGATCTGGTGGGTGCGGCCAGTCTCAATGCGAACCCGCACCAGGGTGAACTTGCCAAAGCGATTCGCGAGCCGCCGGACGACTTCGTAATGGGAGACGGCGGAACGCGCGTTGTCCTGCGGCTGCGTGGTCATGCGCGTGCGCCGCACCGGGTCGCGGCCGACGGAGGCGTTGATGGTGCCACGGGCCCGCTCCACTGTTCCCTGCACCAGAGCAATGTAGGTTTTCTTGATCTGGCGGCTGGAAAACATCTCACCCAGCGCGGCGTGGGCGCGATCGTTCTTGGCCACCACAATCAAGCCGCTCGTATCCTTGTCCAGCCGGTGCACGATGCCGGGACGCAGCTCTCCGCCGGTGGATGAGAGCTTTTTGAATCGATAAAGCAGCGCGTTGACCAGGGTTCCTTTGCTGCGCGCGTCCTCATTCTGGCCCGAACCCGCGTGCACCATCATTCCCGCCGGCTTGTTCACTACGGCAAGGTCGGCATCTTCGAATACCACGTCGAGCGGAATGTCTTCCGCGGTGGCCTTGAGCGGCGCGGGATGAGGTTCGCCGGTGATGGCGATGTGCTCTCCGCCGCGCAGTTTCATTGAGGCTTTTTCCCGCTCGCCGTTGACCAGCACATCGCCCTGATCCATGAGCATTTGCACGCGCGAGCGGCTCACGCCTTCCAGTTGCGCCGCGATGAACTGGTCAAGCCGCTGTCCGGCTGCTTCCGCGGGCACTTCGATTGTGTGCCGTACCGCGTCATCGGCTTCAACCATGTTCAGCCTCGTTTCCTTCACTTTGCTGTTTGTTTTGGATCTCTGGCTTGGGTCGCTTTCGCTCCAGCAACACAAATGCTCCAGCCAGCACAAGCAGAATGGCTACAACCTGCGGGCCATCGAGCGCGCCGCCAAACAATGTGCCGCGGCCTTCGGTGTCGCGCCACAGTTCTGTGAAGAAGATAGCCACGGCTGCGCCGAGCAGCCACAAGCCTGCCACATCGCCCTGCCGACGCCGCTCCGGCAGCCACAACAACAAAGAAATCGAGAGTGTCAGAAAAGCAAGCGCCGCATATGCCTGCACGGGCTGGAGCGGAACGCCCAACGGCGTGCCGCTCCAGCGCGCGGCCAGCACATTGGTGTATGTGATGGCCCAACGCACCGTCGTATCTGTTCCATACCCTGAGCCGGCGAACAGCGCGCCGAGTTGTTCAAAGGCGAGCCCGAGAGCCAGCGGAGCAGCGAGCGCATCCCCTGTGGCAGCCAGCGGCAGCCGATTGCGCAGAGCATAGAACGCGGCCATACCAACACCCGCCAACGCGCCCACGCCCGTGAGCAGTGGATGATCGATCATGGAAAGTGCCAGCATCCATTGCGGATGGCGGTGCAGATCGCTCCAGTTGAGCAGCACCAGCAGGAGGCGCTGCACGATCAGGGCAGAGAACAGGCCCACTACGCACAGGTTCCACATTTTGCCGGTGTTCAAGCCGACAATGCGCGCCGTGCGCTGCGCCAGGAACAGGCCCAGCAACACGCCCAGCGCCGACATCACGCCGAAAGCGGGAATGACAATGGGGCCGAAGTGAAAGAGGACTGGATGCACCTGAGTCAGGATACCGCTTCAGGCCGAGGGAAGGTAGAATCCGACCCACTGGGCCGTGAGCGATGTGCTGGTGAACCCGTCCTAAGACGGTGGAGCTCTCCGCGGTTCATTAGGCATTCCGGACTGGCGGACACCGCACACAGAACCGATTGTCGAGTTGAGCCCCTGTTCATGGTTATTGGTTCAACCAGCGTTGATCGCCCACCTGCTTTGCAGGCCGGTTTCTATTGCGGATAGTATGGGTCCGCGCAAAAAAATACAAGGCCTTGTGCGAGGCAGGCGCAGTGTGCTACGTTTTTGCGCCCTGTTTGCGGCTAGCGCAATTCCAGAACAAAAGTGCACGCTGAACGTGAATCCATGAGGCCGGATGAGAGCTTTGACAATTGCGATGCAGGCTTCGGAATGCACATCGCCGCATGGAAAACTATGAGCCTGTCTTCAGATCTTCCTCAAGAACTTCGTCAAGGAGGCCGCGCAGATTTTCTGCGCGCGCATGGCCGGGTTGCGTTTCGGCAATGCCGGCCTGGACGAGTTCGTCGGCCAGGTTCAATGCGGCCAGCACAGCCACGCGGAGCGAGTCCACGGTGCGGCCGTGCGTTGCAACGGCGCGCATTTTTGCGTCAACGCGCGCAGCCAGGTCGCGAATGTGGTCCGCGTCCTGGCCAGAGAGGTGGTAGATCTGGTCGTAAATTTCAACCGTCACATAGCGGCTTGAGTTGCCTTGTCTTTCCTCAGCCATGCATACCTCCGTTGAATATCGAGCCTTAAAGCTCGAGCGCGTCCAATTGTCCCAGCAGTCGCTCCACGCGTTCACGCACCTGGTCACGCTCGGCGCGCAGCGCGCTCAGATCCTTTTCCAACTGTTCCACCAGCGGCGCCTGCACGCGCAATTGCGATTCAGCGCGGGCCGCACGCTCCTCAGCCGCGGCGCGGGCCGCACGCTCGCGCCGCACCACTTCCACCGCACGCAGTATCCGGTCTTCCAATGCAGAGAAATCATTCGCGCTCAAAGTCAGCGTCGCGGGCTCGGCTGCCGGCTCCTGCGGCTCGGGATCGGACTTCAGTTCGGACTCAGGCTGTGGCTCCGGTTCAGATTTCTGCTCCGGCTCTTTCCCTACTTCAGCATCCCAGGCAAACTCCGACATCGAACAACCTCCACACTTTCACTCTGCACCGGTGCCAGTATAGCGCCGATGAGGCATATTTCTGTTCTAACTCCGCAGCCGCGCGCCCGCTTTGGCAACAGCATCCACCACCCTCGCCTGGAAGCACTGCAGTTCTTCCTCACGCAGCGTGCGGTCTGGAGCCTGAAACGTTGCACCCAACAGAAGCGAGTATTCGCGCGCGCCCAGCCGTGCATCGCGAAACACCTCGCGCACACGCCACTCAACCAACTCGGGAATCTGCAAACCCTCGAGAGCCTGGTCAATGCGCTCCCAGCCAATGCTCTCGTCCAGTATCAGCGAAAAATCGCGCCGCACCGGCTGGAAACGGGAGATCTCTCCGGCAATCGGCTTGCGCAATGGCAGCTTGTAGAGGCGGTCCAGATACAACTCGCCCACCAGAACCGGGTCCTTCAGCTTGCGCGCCGCGGCCTCGCGCGGATGTAGTTGCCCGAACCAGCCTATGGTCGTGCCATCGACAGCGACCCGCGCAGAACGGAAGGGATGGAGCCACTCTGGTGTGATTCCAGCTTCGGCTGGAAAGCGGTCGAAGTAGACAGCCCGCGCCTGAAAACGCGCCAGCACCTGTTCGACCACGCCCTTTACATCATGGAACTCGATGGTCCGCGCGGCGTGCAACGCACCTTGCTCCGGCAACGCGCCGACTGCGCCAAAAGTCACCGCCGGGCGCTCCTCCACTTTCTCGGTTGTGCCACTGAAGACTGTGCCTAGCTCGAACAAACGGACGTCGCTTACGTCGCGATGAAGGTTGCCGGCGATCATTGCCAACATTCCCGGCACAAGCGAGGGCCGCAGCACGCCTGCTTCCTCACTAAGCGGATTACCCAGCGGGACCGCGAGACCCGGCTGAGGCGCAGTCAGAGCAGCCTCCGCCGCTGAACAAAACGTGCCGGCAATGGCTTCGTGGAAGCCGGCGGCCAACAGCGTTCGACGGACTTCCGGCTCTTTTTCCGCCGAGGGCAGAGCGCGCACTCCTTCGCCAAACTCAGGGATCGTGTTGGCGAAACGGTTGTAGCCATAGACGCGGGCGACCTCTTCGATCAGATCGATCTCGCGCTCAAGGTCCAGGCGCCAACTGGGCAGGCTCACCTGCCAAGCGGCGGCGCTGCCGGGCTGACTCGCCGGCTCGCCGGCTTGCTGACTTGCGAGTTTGCACCCCAGCGCGGTGATGACGTTCTCTACCGTCGCCGCTGTGATTCCTTCCGCATCGACCGTTGTGCCGAGGATGCGATGAACCTCGCTCAAGGCAAGCGGTATGGGACGGCGGTTGGTTGTTCGTGCTTCAAAATCAGGCACGCGCACATCTACCAGGCCGCCTTCAATCCAGCCGCCGTTGGCCAGCAGGATGCTGCTGACGAGAGCGGAAGCCACTGGGCCCGCGTTGAAGTCCGCGCCGCGCTCGAAGCGATGACTGGCGTCGGTGTGCAGGCCGTGGCGGCGCGCCGTGCGGCGAACCGCCATGGGCTCGAACCAGGCCGCCTCGACAAGCACGTTGGTTGTTGCAGGCGTAATCATTGTGTCCCAGCCGCCCATCACTCCGGCAAGGCCCAGGGGCTTGGCGTGGTCGGCGACGATGAGGTCTTCCGAGTCAAGGATGCGGTCGACGCCGTCAAGGGTTTTGAGGCGCTCGCCCTTGCGGGCGCGGCGGACGACGATGCCGCCTTCGATCTTGTCGAGGTCGAAGGCGTGGGTGGGCTGGCCCATGGCGAGCCAGGCAAAGTTTGTCGCATCCACGGCATTCGAGATCTTTTTCTGTTCGAGAAGAGCAAAATATGTACCAACTTCCGCGCCTTTGAACCAGTCGCGCGAGTCGCCGATGGCGATGCCGTGCAGGACACGCGCTGTGAAACGGCCGCACTCGTTCCGGGCGTCTATGCGCACGGAAAAGTTCTGGCTCGACGGGCGGAATTCCGGGAGCGGGTAGTGCAATGGCGGCAGCGCAAGGCCATAAATCGCAGCCGCTTCCCGCGCTACGCCGTAATGGTTCATGGCGTCGACGCGGTTGGTGGTAATATCCATCTCGTAGAGCGAGCCGTTGCCAGCGCCAAGGTCATAGATCCCCTCAACGGCAATGCCGCGCAGGGTCAGGTCTTCAGCGAGTTCGGCGTCGTCGACCGGAAGCTCAGGTAAGTACGCTCTAAGCCATTTAGTTAGTATCTTCATCCTTGATTACCTTTTGGCAAGTTAGCGTGCGCTTTGCGCACTGAGCAGGTTAGCAAGTTAGCGGTTTCGTCGTAACACCATCAAGCATTCAATGACCCCAACAGTCCGTTGATCAGCTTTGCGGTTTCCGTGGCGAGTTCGAGTAACTGGCGGGAGGAATCCTGATCGATGAACTTCAAGCCGCATGCCAACTCGTTCTGCGTTTCAAATTCATAGAGCGATCCACGCGCCGATCCAAGCGATTTTCGCAAGTCCGCGTCCGAAAGTTTCCCGTGTCCCTCGGCGATATGGCTCGCAACCGAAACAGCGGAGCGGCGCATTTGCATCCGCAGGCCAAACGTCTCGGACTTTGGAAACTCCTCAGTCCTCATGTAGACTTGGCGAGCCAGATCCATTGCTTTCTGCCAGACGATCAAATCGCGGAAATACCGAGTCCTTGCCACTGAAGATCACTCCTCCACGGATGCCGCTAACTTGCTAACTTGCTTATTGCGCAGAGCGCACGCTAACTCGCTACCTACTTCAAGCAAACTGGCCTAAGAACCGCATATCTCCGGCGTAGAGCTGTCCTATCTCGCTGATGCCGTATTTCATCATGGCGATGCGCTCGACTCCCATGCCGAAGGCAAAACCGGAAATCTTTTTTGGGTCGTAGGCGGCCTGTTTCTCTGCGGCGAACGCGAAGACCGCAGGGTCGACCATGCCGCAGCCAAGTAACTCGATCCATCCCGAGTTTTTACATTTACGGCAGCCCTTTCCGCCGCAGAAGATGCAGCTGATCTGAACGTCGGCGCTGGGTTCCGTGAATGGAAAGAACGATGGGAAGAAGCGCGTCTTCACATCTGATCCGAAGAGGGCCTTCATGGCGTGATCCAGCGTGCCCTTCAGGTCGCTGAAGGTGATATTGGTGTCGACGCAGAGGCCTTCCACCTGGTGAAAAATCGGCGAGTGGGTAGCGTCGGCCGCGTCGTTGCGGTGCACCTTGCCGGGAATGACGATGCGCACCGGCGGCGGCTGCGACTCCATGGTCCGCATCTGAACCGGAGACGTGTGCGTACGCAGCAGCAGCCGGTCGCGCAACGGACGACGGTCCTGATTGGCAACGACAAGCGTGTCCTGCGTGTCGCGGGCGGGGTGGCCGGGCGGGAAATTCATGCTTTCGAAGTTGTAGAAGTCGGTCTCAACCTCGGGGCCTACTCCTACCGAGTAGCCGAGCGCGGCGAAGACCTGCGTGATTTCGTTCAGCGTGCGGGTGATGGGGTGTTCGGCGCCGGTGAGGCGCTGCGTGCCGGGCAGGGTGATGTCAATTGCCTCGGCGGCTAGGGCTGCGTCGCTGGGGCCGGCACCGGCGGACTGCTCGAGCAGACCTTCCACCAGTTCCTTGAGGGTTTTGAATCGTTCGCCTACAGGCTTCTTGGCTACCGGTGGGGCGGCCTTGAGCCAGCGGCTGGAAATTTCGTTGAGCAGGCCTTGCTTGCGGCCCAGCCAGCGCAGGCGAAAGGATTCCACAGCCTCAGGGCCGTCGATTGTCGATGCGTCACGTTTGGCCCACTGCTCAACCGTGCCAAATGCCCGGTCGAGCGCGGCCTCATCAAATGCCGTCAGATTGGGTATCTCTTCGTTCATCATGCGTAAAGAGCAGGATAAACCACTTGCCCTTTTATCCGTCTCAACGGCGCAAAAGGGCCCGGAATCTGACAGACTCCGGGCCCTTTGATTCTACGAGCTTACTGAATTGCTTTAAGCGGCGACCTTCTTTTCCGCGGCCAGGGCGGCGTTGGCTTTCTGCACCAGATCGGTGAAGCCGGCGGCGTCCTTGACGGCGATGTCGGCCAGGATCTTGCGGTCGAGCTCGATGCCGGCTTTCTTCAGGCCGTTAATGAACTGGGAGTAGCTTGTGTGGTTCAGCTTGGCGGCGGCGGAGATGCGGACGATCCACAGGGAGCGGAACTGGCGCTTCTTCTGCTTGCGGCCGGTGTAGGCGAACTTGAGGCCGCGTTCGACGGCTTCCTGGGCTGCCTGGTAGAGCTTCGATTTTGTAAGGAAGTAGCCGCTTGCCCGGTCGAGAATCTTCTTCCGGCGGTCATTCCGCTTGGTACTACGTTTTACGCGGGGCATTGGTGTTCTCCATTTGGTTACGTCGGTTACGCGGCTGGAGGCAGGAGGCCCTCATTGCAGGGGCGGTAAACCTCTTCACTCGCTCTTCAAAAGCCTGAATCTCTCGACATTTCCGGATGAATCTGCCGGACTGCCGGGGGCCCGATCCGCCTCAAGCGGATTCGACTGGGGCCCGGAAGCGCCGTCCCCGTCAGGAGACAGCACAGCGATCAGGCGTAAGGAATCATGCGCGCTACCTTCTTGTAGTCGCCGTCTGAAACCAGCAGGGTCCGTCCCAGCTTGCGTTTCACTTTTGGCGATTTCGAAGTAAGGATGTGCCGCGTCTTCGTCTGTCCCCGCTTGATTTTGCCGGTTCCAGTCTTGCTGAAGCGCTTGGCCGCGCCCGTATGGGTCTTCAACTTGGGCATTGTCTTCTCTTTGTCCGCCAGGGTGGGCCAAATCTCGATCAGGCTGCCTTGGCGCGTGGCCCGTGAGACAGGGGTCTCCCTGCCCTCTTGAGGCTTCAACCAGTATACCGCAACTGCGTTTTTCCGGCCAGCCCATTGAGATTCGATACTGAATGGTCGGCGTGGCGCCGTCCGGGGCTGGAGAGCTTCCGTGCCTTCCCGTTTTGGCACGCGGGTCCAATTGCGTCAGACTTCGCCAAAGTCCCACTCGATCGCGCTTGTTCCAGGGTTTCGCGAGGCTTAGCCTTGAAGCGTGGCCGTCCTCTCAGTCGATCTCGCTTACCGAAGCTGGTCCGATTTGGGCATTGTGGTGCTTGATCGCGTTCGCACCGATCATCCCCAAACGGCGGACAATCCCATTTCATGCGAGATCGTCCCTTCTGTGGCTTGCGATGACGACCGCGGATTCGTGGACGCGAACACGCTCGCCGGCCGCATCAATCACCTTTGCAACGTCCGCGGCATCCGGGTGATTATGCTGGACGGTCCGCAGGCCTGGAAGTCGCGCTCGAATGGGCTGGAACACTCCAGGGTCAGCGAGCGGCAACTGAACACCGCTGCAAAAACCGGTCTGCCCGGGATGGTGAAGCCGGTCACCTATCGGGCATTCGCCGAGTTCTGCCTGGATGTGTACGACGCGCTCTGCCGGCGCGGCTGGAGGCGGCTGGAAACTCATGAGCAGCCCGGCTCCCCGCCCGAGCGCGTGCTGGCGGAGAGCTACCCGCATGCTGCCTGGAAGTCTCTGGGCCTCAAGCCGCTGCCGGCGAAGCGTCGCTGCAAGGTCAGCAACCTGGCCGAGGCCTATGGCGCACTGCGGGCCCTGATTCCCATCACCTCCAACCGGCCTCCCAATCACGATCAGCTTCAGGCCATCGTCGGCGGTCTGGCGGGGCTTGCTCTGGATGAACACAACACCGCCGGCACACGCATCGTCGGCAACCCGCCGCGCCGCGAGGGTGGCCATTGGCGCGAAGGATTCATAGTCTTGCCTGTGCCGCCGGTCCAGCCATCCAGCGCGGCATGGCCCAGGGGAATGCACTGGCTCGACTGAAACGCATGGCGCGCCCCGAGTCAGGGCTTGGCGGACTGTGAACCGAAGCCCTTCTCGATGAATTCGACAACCCGTTGGCGCGCATCGAAGCCATGCCAGGGCTCCGTAGACGGACGGCCGAACATGCCGGTCGCCAGCGGTCCGTGATCGTCGCGCGGATAAGTGACCAGTTCCACGGGCACTCCTTCCTGGCGCAGAGCGCGATACATCTCCTGGGACTGTCCAAGCGGGTCGGTCGTGTCGCTCTCACCCTGCAATAGCATGAAAGGAGTCTTGGCGTGTGCCGCACCGGATAACGGACTCTGCCGCCAGGCCTCCGCCAGGTGCTCCCAGGGCTTGCCGAAGTACCAGCGGTCGTACCAGGAGCCGCCCTCAGTGCCGTATTCGCTGAACTGGTCAATTACTGGGGCGCCGCTGACGATGGCTTTGAACCGGTCTGTCTTGCCCTCGACAAAACCGGCCATCTCGCCTCCATAGCTGTAGCCGATCAGCGCCATGCGGTTCGGGTCGAGCGGGTATTTGGCCAGTACCGCGTCTACCCCGGCCATGATGTCCTGGTAGTCGCCGCCACCGAGGTCGTTCTTGTTGGCCGCGCCGAATTTCACACCGTAGTTGGACGAGCCGCGTGGATTAGGCCGAAGGACTGCCCATCCGTGCCCTACCAGAAAGCCGGCAAAGGCATCGTTGCGGTCTTCGAAAGCGCTGAACGGGCCGCCATGCACGTCGACAATCAGTGGAACCTTCCCGGAAGAGGAGGCTGCCTGGGGCAGGTAGAGCAGTCCCTCGATGGTGAAGCTGCCGCTCTGCCAGTGAACCAGTTCAGGCTTGACCGTGCGCAGATTGGCTGGAGCCAACTCGGGAATGGGGACGCTCTGGCAGGGATCACCCAGTTTGAGTGCAAAACACAGCTTCACCGGCTCCCCGCCGCCTTGCGCCAGCCATACCCAGCCCGTCTGCTTGCGATTTGTGTTGAGTCCGTCAATAACCGCTGCTCCCAAGTTGACTGGCGTTGGAGCTGTTTTGCCGTCGGGGGAGATCAGTACCGGCGTCGAGCGCGTTCCCATTCCCGCCGCGGATACCAGGAAGCCATCTGCGGCATAGACTAGAACGCCTCCGTTGAGCTGACCGGCAAACCCGGCCGAAAGCCTGCGCGCAAGACGAGCCCCGGCCCCTGCTCCATCCACTGAAAGCGCAAACAGCTCCTCACAGCCGGGAGGTGCGCCTTCCGGGGTCTGGGCGGCGAAAACTACCTCACCGCCATCGGGCCGCCAGGCTGCGCCACGGCCCACGGTTGCGGGAATTCCATCGAGCTTGGTTGGCTTGTCCGCAGTGGCCGCGTCCAACACCCAGCCGGCGCCTGCGGGGCCCAGGTCCGAGGCATCGTTTGGCTGCTCGGTGATGACAAGCAAGCGGCCCGTGGCAAGCGACCAGACGGCCTGTTTAATATCCGGAGCAATCGCAACGGGCTTCAATGCGCCGTCCAGCGAGCCATCGGCTTTGATTGCCGCCAGGTAGAGGCGCGTTCCGTGCATCTCGTGGTTTACCCAGGATGCGTCGGCCTTGGCGTCCTTCTGCTTCTTTTCGCCAGGCGTCTCGGGATCGCGCGCCCAAATGGCCAGCCACTTTCCATCCGGAGACGGCGCATAACCGCCCACATCCAGCGGCAGCGGCTCAGGCGCGGCATCTGGCTTTTTCTCTGGCATCTTGGCGTCGGGCTTCTTGTCGGAACTCTTGTCGGCAGCACCAGGAGGCGGAATCGCCCCGGGGATTTTCGATTCGTCGACTGGGGGGAGAACCTTGAAGTCGTAGGGCGAGCCTTCACCGCCGCGCAAATCGAGCCGGAAGAGCTGGGTGTTCTCACCCCGCTTGGCAAGGAAATAAATCGCGGTTCCGTCGGGGGACCATTGCGCGGTGCGTTCGCCGGCCTTGTCTGAAGGCGCGGAAAAGGTGATCTGGCGTGCCTTGTCCGGACTGCTGGCGGCTGGAGCCAGCCAGAAATGGGTCTTGGCGCCATCGGCCGTGGCGTCCGTCACCGAGAAGAGCACCTGCTTGCCGTCCGGGGAGAGTTGCGGCGCGCTGACTGACTTGAGGTGGCGCAGGTCTTCATTGGTGGGAAAATGGGGCTCCGTGGCAGCAGGCTTCGGGCTTGAGGAAGTTGCGACGGCCTGGCTTTGAGCGGGAGAAGCGGTAATTGCGAGAACGGCAGAGGCAAAGCCGGAAATCAGGAATCCAGGGGTTGAAAGGCGCATGCGGACAGGATACATGGCATGCGGGGGTTTTCGATGAGTCGAGTATCGAGGTTTCCCACCCATTTCACGATGAAACTGTGAAATGGATGGGGCACCCAGCATTGATCCTCAAAGCGCTGGTCGGCTTTAATCGCAACGGAGGGCAACCATTGGGTCAACCTTGGTTGCTCGGCGGGCCGGGAGCCATGCAGCGAAGAGCGTAACCGCCGCAATGATGAGCACGGAACTGGCGAGGGTGAATGGGTCAGATGCGCTCAATTCATAAAGCTGCGACTGCACCAGGCGCAGGCCGCCCAACGACAAGGGAAGGCCGAGCGCAAGCCCAACCCCTAATAACACCAGCGACTCCCGCAGCACCATCCACAGCACTTTGCCGCTCTGCGCTCCGAGGGCGATACGAATACCGATCTCGTTCCTCCTCCTCACGACGCTGTAACTCATCACGCCGTAGAGACCGATCCCCGCAAGCAGGACCGCCACTGCCGAAAAGATTCCAGAGAGCCTGGAGATAAGTGTCTCGTTGGCGACGAAGCGGCCTGTCAGATCGCCGACGGTTTGAATCCTGAGCACGGGCAGGTTCCGGTCGACCTCTGCCAGCGCAGATCGAACCTCGCCAGTCATCTTTGCCGGATCGCCACTGGTGCGCACCTGCAGCCACTCCGCGTAGGTGTTTTCTCCAATAGCTAACTGCTGCACGGGAAAATAGACCTGTGGCTGCGGCTGCTCGCGCGGACCGGAATAGCGCGTGTTGGCAGCCACGCCGACAATTTGCCACGGACCGGCATTGGTGTCGTCATCGATCGTAACCTGGTGGCCGACAGCGTCATTGTGAGGAAAGTAGCGTTCGGCAAAGACGCGATTGACCACGATCGACTTGACGCCTTTGGGCGCATCTTCACTGCCGACGGCACGGCCCTGGACGATGCGGATGCCAGTTGTTTCAAAATAACCCGCCGTCACCCGTTCGAGGATTGCAGAGGTGTCCTCCTTCGGACCGCGCACATGTCCCTGAACCTGCAGGGAAGAGGTCCAACTGCTATGACTCATGGGCGCAGCGTTGGAGAAAGCGGCGCTGCTAATCCCCGGCAGCGCGCTCACACGGTCGTGCACTCTTTGATAGAAGCCGGCCACTTGCTCCGGCTTGAGGCCGCCGAATTTGTCACCAAGAGTCACCACGAGCAGGTGGGTGCGATTGAAACCGAAGTCCTGCTGTTCGAGATTGGTGAGCGAACGCAGAAACAGTCCCGCGCCGGCCAGCAGAACCACCGAAACGGTTACCTGGACGACGACCAGCGCCCGAGGCATCCATCGGCTCGCTCGTCCTCCGCTGGCTGCGGAAGTACGCGCATTGGCGTTCAGCGCCGGAGCAGCATCGCTACGCGCAACGCGAAGAGCCGGAGCGAGGCCAAACAGAAGGCCAGTGAACACCGAGACCCCCAGCGTAAACGCCAGCACAGAAACATCCGGTTTGGGATCGAGCGAAGTGTAGGCCGCGCCGGCGGCCACAAAACCGATGAGCGCACGCGTGGCAACCCAGGCCAGCAGCAAGCCGCAGACACCTCCGGCCGCAGAAAGCAACAGCGCTTCCATCAGAATTTGGCGGACGATTCGAGTGCGGCTCGATCCCAGCGCCAGCCGGGTGGAAATCTCACGCTCCCGCGCAGCCGCTTTGGCGAGAAGAAAGTTGGCCAGATTTGCGCATGCCACCAGCAGCACCAGAACCACGACGCCCATCAGAATCAGGAGCGGCTCCTCGAAATTTGCGCGCATTGAGGAGACACCGGATGCTGCCGTCACCAGCGGCCTTGCAATGCGCTCAATCTCCTTGCGCCGCTCCAGCGACACAGTCCCACCCTCGTGCGCCAACACGTACGAGCGAACCTGTGTATTCAGCCACTGCTGTTGCTGCGCCAGGCTGGAACCCGCTGCCCGCCTGGCTCCCAGATGCAGCCAATACGGTCCGTTAGCGTCGAGAAGCGACGGCTCGCGGGTCAACTCCGCCTGCATGGTGAGCGGCGCCCAGACATCGGGCGGCTCGGTTTCGAGGGCAATGCCGTAAAACTTGACCGGCGCGACGCCAACGACAGTGCAGGGCACTCCGTTGATGGTCAGCACGCGCCCAATCGCCGCGGGATCCGCGTTCATGGTTTCGCGCCAATGGTGATAGCTGACCACGACCACCGCGTTCCGCCCCGGCGCCTCCGCGTCGCTTGGCTGAATCGGACGGCCCATGAACATGGGCACGCCCAGGACGCCAAAGTAGTTCCCCGAAACCAGCTGAGCCAACACTTGAGTGGGCTGCCCGGTAGGATGTTCACCCGCCTGCACGCCCACTTTGCGCATTCTGCTGTTGTAGAAAAATATCCCCTCGAACGGCCCGGGCTGCGTCTCCAACTGCCGCGCAAAGTCGTAGGGATAGAGATCGGCGGTTCCCATGTCGACTCCACCCAGCACTCCGCTGTTGAGAGATTTGCCAACGGACACCAGTTGCTTTGGCGCGCGGACCGGCAATTGTTTCAGCAGCACACTGTCGATGAGCGTGAAAATGGCCGTGTTGGCCCCGATTCCCAGTGCCAGCGAGGCGACCGCTACGAGCGTAAACGATAGACTCTTGGCCAATATCCGGACACTGTAGCGAAGGTCCTGAAGGAGGCCTTCAAGCTCGGACTCCCAGCGCGCCGACCATAGCTGATGCTTCGCGGCGTTGGTGCTGCCCATCTCTATGCGGGCGGCGTATGCGGCTTGCTCGGGCGACATTCCCGCGTGGCGCTTGTCTTCAACGGACGCGTCGAGAAAGCCGCGCAGTTCTTCGTCCATCTCGTGGTCGGCTTTTTTGCGATTCATAAGAGCGCGAAGACCGGCGGCGATACTTGCGAATAATCCCATTGGAGTCCCCTTCTTTGAATCGGCGAATAGGAACGTTGAATCGGTTTTCCAGGCTTGCTGCTATTCACAGCGGAGCGCCACCGTTGGTTCGACGAGCGAGGCTTTGCGTGCGGGTAAGTATCCTGCGATAAGCGCGACGGCAACAAGCATGGCGATGGAGGTGAAAAGGCTGGCTGGGTCTGCCGGGCTGAGACCGTAGAGCAGCTTCGATACGAGATGATTGCCCTCCAGCGCGAGGGGGACACCGATGGCGATTCCTACTGCAACCAGGACAAGGATTTCACGCAGAATGAGCCAGAGGACATTGGAGCGTTTCGCTCCCAAAGCCATGCGGATGCCAATCTCGCTGGTGCGGCGGGCTACGGCGTAAGACAGCAGTCCGTAGATGCCGATGCAGACGAGAAACGAGGCCAGTACACCGAAGAACGATGAGAGCTTTGCAATGAGCCTTCGATTGGAGGTGGACTCTTCGACCTGCTCGGAAAGAGAAGAAATCGAGCCGACGAGCACGTTCGGATTGACTTCCGCAATGGCGCGGCGCACGGCTGGAATCATCTGGCCAGCTTCGCCGGAATAGCGCACTGAAAAATTGCCGAAGTACTGCACGCGCTGCGAGTACGGGAAATAGATCGCGGCTTCCGGGTCTTCTTGCAAGCCAACGTATTTGGCATTCTTGACGACGCCGACGATTTCAATATCGCCGCTGTGCGAGGGATCGTCGCCGAAGCCGAAATGGCGGCCAATGGGCGAGCTGTCTGGAAAGAACATTTGGGCCATCGTCTGATTGACGACGGCGACTTTGGGCGAATCGATCCTGTCTGTCGAGCCGAACCCGCGTCCGGCAACGATAGGCAAGCTCATGGTTGAGAAGAAGCCATTGCCGACCACGTTGTTGAGTACATCCTGGCTGTTTTTGGGGGTGCGCGGGATTCCCTGCACCGTAACGTCGGTGGACCATTCGCCCTGGTTGAACGTGAACATGGAAAAGCTGGCCGCGTGAACGCCCGGCAGCGTTTGGACACGGTCTTCGATCTGCTGTTGAAGGTTGACCAGGCGGGCATCCTCCGGGAGGCCGGCGGAGTATTCGTCCAATGAAAAGACCAGGACATTCTGCTTATTGAAGCCGGTGTCTACCTTTGTCAGATTGACCAGGCTGCGCAAAAAGAGACTGGCGCCGGCGAGCAGAACGAGGGAGAGCGCGATTTGCGCAACGATCAAGGCGCGTGCAAGCGAGATGCGGGACGCGGGAGCGGCGATTCCGCGGCCTTGCTTGAGCGAGCCATTCAGATCGAGGCGCGTGGCGCGAATGGCTGGGGTCATGCCGAAAAGAAGCGCGGTGAAGATGGTGAGCACGAGCGTGAAACCGAGCACGCGGAGATCGGGGCTCACGTTCATGGCCGCAACTTGAGGGCTGTGCGAAGCCATGGTGAGCAACAGATGACTGGCCTTCCACGCGGAGGCTACTCCCAGCAGCGCGCCCAGCAGTGCGATGACAAAACTCTCCGTGAGGAGCTGGCGCACGATCCGCGACCGCGTGGCGCCGATGGCCATGCGCATGGCGAACTCACGCGAGCGCGCAGTACCTCGCGCGAGCAACAGGCTGGCGAGGTTGGCGCAAGCAATGAGCAAGACAAGGCCGGCGATCGTGGTCAGAATCTCCAGCGGAAGCGAGAACTGCCGGCGCAGACGCGAGAGCCCGCGCGCGGCGGAGGTTAATTCGATTTGCGCGTGTTCGACGTCGGCGAGATCTTTCTGCGACGGAGATTGGCCAAGATATTCGCTGCGAATGTACTGCTTGAAGAGCAGGTTTGAATTGGCTGTCGCCTGGGCTGCGCTGACACCGGGCTTGAGCCGGGCAATGAGATACAGCGATTGGAACCACTTGTCGTTCAGGCCATTCCAGCCCGGCGAGATTTCTTTTTCCATTGAGAGCGGAATCCAGAAATCGGGGGATTCGCCTACCGTCGCGCCGAAGAATCCCTGCGGAGCAACGCCGACAATAGTGTAGTCCGTGCCTTCGATGCGCACCGTCTTGCCCACCGTCGCGGGATCGTTGCCGTGACGCTGCCACCATGAATAACTTGCCACTGCAACCGCACCGCTGCCAGGGGTCTGGTCGTCGGTTTCGGTCAGCACGCGCCCCCTGCCGGGAGTTACCCCCAGCACTGAAAAATACGATCCGGAGACCAAGGAAGCGTGCATCATTTCGCGGCCTTCGCCAGCCACCGTTCCATGCGTGGAAAACTCGATGCTATCGATGGCCGCAACGCCGGAAAAGACCTCGTTCTTCTGGCTGAAGCTACGGAAGAAAGGGTCGGAGTAGAGCCTCCAGCTCTCATTCGGAAGGCTGTTGGTGCTGCCCGCCGCCCTGCCATCGCCGAAGAGAACCAGTTGGCTGGGTTCATCGACTGGGAGCGAACGCAACATGACTACATCCATCAGGCTGAAGATCGCGGTATTCGCGCCGATTCCCAGGGCGAGCGATACGACCGCCACCAAGGTGAACACTGGGCTCTTGAACAACATGCGAACACTGTAGCGAAGGTCCTGCCAGGAGTTCTCGATTGCGGTTTCCCAACCCGCTTGGCGAATGTGGTGCTTGACCGCATTGGTGCTGCCCATCTCTATGCGGGCGGCGTATGCGGCTTGCTCGGGCGACATTCCGGCACGGCGCTTGGCCTCGGCGGAAGCGTCGAGGAAGGCGCGCAGTTCTTCGTCCATCTCACGCTCGGTGCGCGTGCGGGTGAACAGCGCTTTGAGGCCGGCGGTTATGTTCTTGAACCATCCCATGGCACTCTCCCTGGGTTGATTGGAAGTCATTACGCTTCGAGAATTTTGGAAATTGCAGCGGTCTGGCGGCCCCAGGCGTTCGTCTCTTCCTTCAGCGCTTTACGGCCGGCTGGAGTGAGCTGGTAATACTTGGCGCGGCGGTTGTTTTCTGTGGCGCGCCACTCGCTTTTGACGCGGCCGGAGCGCTCCATGCGGCTGAGAGCGGGAAGCAGCGAGCCGGGGTTGACGCGAAAGACGCCGGCGCTGATCTGCTCAATGCGCTGCGCCACACCGTAGCCGTGCATCGGCTCAAGGGCGAGCGTCTTCAGGATCAGCATCTCCAGGGTTCCCTGCACCATGTCGCCTTGCTTCTGGCCCATTCGCTTTCTCCTCTTGATAGTCAAGAGGTAACGCATCTTCATCTTGATTGTCAAGAGGAGGGGCGAAAGAATCGGCTTTTCTAGTGGACACAGCCGTCGGCATATTGGGGATCTCATCCGAGTCCTTACACTTCCGGGCCATTGACCATCTGTCTTGCGGGGCTACAATCGGGGGCAACGAATGTAAGGCCGAGGTGCGTGGTGCGACTGTTTTGGAAGATTGCGATTCCTATTGCTTGCGCGGCGGTCATCGGCGGCGCGACGGGGCTGTGGTGGATCGTTAGCACCAAGACGGATCAGAACAAGCTGGTGGAAGAGATACGTACTTGCCGTCTGCGAGCCGAGCAGGGCGATGCGAAGGCCCAAGCCGAGCTGGGCTACAGATACTCTCACGGACAAGGGGTGCCGCAAGACTATGCTGAGTCTTTCAATTGGCGCCGCAAAGCGGCAGACCAGGGGCAGGCAAAAGGCGAGGACGGACTTGCTTTCATGTATCTGGAAGGCCAGGGAATGCCGCAGGATTACGCCGAGGCCCTGCGCTGGTATCGCAAGGCAGCCGACCAGGGCGACGCAGGGGCTGAGGACAGCATCGCTCTTATGTACTCCCAGGGGCGAGGTGTGCCTCAGGATTACGGCGAAGCCTTCCGCTGGTACCGCAAGTCCGTTGACCAAGGCCACGCAAAGGCCCAATACAACCTGGGAAATATGTATTACTACGGCCGTGGATTAGCAAAAGACCGCGCCGAGGCCTTCCGATGGTATCGCAAAGCTGCCGATCAAGGGGACGTGTACGCCTTGCGTTTCTTAAGCGAAGAACTGACAGCATCAAGGAAGTTCTTTCTGTGGGCCAAGCTGATCTTCGGCCTGTGGCTCTCGCTCAGTTTTCTTTCGCTCAATTCGTTCGAGCCGAACAAGAGCCTTCGAGATTTGCGGCAGACGGTAAAGAGCGGGACGGGATTTCTTTGCATTTTTTCTGCCGGGATGGGTTGGTATGGGTATAGTCACTACCAAATCCGTTGTGTGAACTGTGGCTTTAACGCGTTCACTTGGTTCTATTGGCTTCTCAGTGGCGCGTTGCTTGCTTTGCTGTTTTATATCATCCTATCGGCCAGGAAGCCTGGGGAAGAGCAGGATGGGCGAACGTCAGATGAAACTTTAGAGAGTAGCGGAGCTCAGACAGCTCCATAGACAGCTTAGCCCCACTTTCGAAAAGCGATCAGCCGATCGAACGTGGGGCTAAGAGATTGGAGTCGTGGTTTACTGCGACCTACGCGGGTGGAGGCGCAGACGGCCTGGACTGCTCTGGCGCCTTGGGCTTGGGGGCTTCCTGCTTCTTCGACGGAGCCAGAATCGCGTGCAGGATAGTGCCTTCCATGCGCGGCATGAATTCGACGATCCCGTTGTCGCCGATGTCCTGGATCAGCTTGTTAATAATCGCGTAGCCCAGTTCGCGGTGGGCCATCTGGCGGCCGCGGAAGCGCAGGCTGGCCTTCACCTTGTCGCCGTCCACGAGGAAGCGGACGGCCTGATTCTTCTTGGTCTGGTAGTCGTGTTCGTCCACTGTAACGGAGAACTTGACCTCTTTGACGACGATCACTTTTTGCTTTTTGCGGGCAGCGCGGTCGCTCTTTTCCTTCTCGTAGAGATAGCGGCCGTAGTCCTGGATGCGGCAGACGGGAGGCACCGCGTTGGGTGAAACCTCCACCAGATCGAGGCCGCGCTCGCGAGCAATTCTGAGCGCTTCAAAGGGCGGGAGAATGCCCATTTGTTCGCCATTTTCGTCGATTACGCGGATTTCACGCGCGCGAATTCGATCATTGATGCGGATAAAAGACTTTGCAGAACGTTTGTCGAGTGCGATGGTGCTCCTCCAAAAGTCGTCGGTGCCCGCCACCGGGGTCTTCCGGAGTCGCCGCGAGTACACGAACGCACACTGAGTATAGCACTGGCTTGGCCCCTCTGAATGCTCGGTTTATTCCAGATTCAAACCGGCGGCCTGCAGAATCCCCTCGGCGTTCAATTCGGTCACGCGCGCGCGGACCAAGCGGTTGGCGGGCTGGTCCCCCTCCAACTCCATGGGAAGAAAGTTCTCTGTCAGCGCCAAGGTGCGGTGGGCAGACTCGATTTCCGCCGGAGTATGCAGCGTGATTGCCTCCAACTGCCTGCCCACAAAGCGGCTTCGGTGGTTTTTGGTTTTTTCGGCGGCAAGAGCTCTCAAGGCGGACATTCGCTCCTCTGCCGCCTGCGGCGCAATCGGCTGCTCGGCTTGGAGCGTCCATCCCCGCGTTCCAGGGCGTGGCGAAAACGGGAACAGGTGCAAGTAGCCGAAGGGGAGCTTGCGGACCAGGTCAAATGTCTCCCGGAACTCGGCGTCGGTCTCGCCCGGAAAACCGACCATTACGTCTGCGCCCAGGGTTAGTTCCGGACCGGCTGCTTCGAGGAGGGCTTGGACCTTTTCCTCGTAATGCCAGGGCCGGTAGCGGCGGTGCATCCGGCGCAGGACGGTGTCGGACCCCGACTGTAGCGGCAGGTGCGCGTGACGGGCCAGCCTGACGCCTCCAAACTCGGCCATTAGCCGGATCAGTTCACTGTTCCAGTCCATGGGCTCGATCGAGCTTAGCCGGAGGCGGGCGAGCGAGGTTTGATCCAGGATTCGCCGCACCAGGTCTGCCAGTGTGCGCGAGCCGGTGTCCAGGGAGCCGGAAAGATCGCGTCCCCAGCGGCCGAGGTTGATCCCGGAGAGCACAAGTTCGTTTCCGCCGGCAGCGATAAAGCCGTTGATCTGCTGGAAGATGCGATCGGCGGGAAGGCTTCTGGAGGAGCCGCGGGTCTGTGGGATTACGCAAAACGTGCAGCGATTCCCGCAGCCTTCCTGAATCTTGAGGTTGGGCCGGGTCTGGGCTCCAGGGACAAGCTGCGCTTCTTCCAGAAAGGAATGGGCAAAGCGGTCGTCGGCCCATACCACCTGCGGTGGGGCAGACGCGGCTTGCGCCGCCTGAATCTGTATCAGTTGGCTGCTTGTCTGCGACCCCACGAGCGGTCGCTGCTGCTCGGAGAGCCCCACGAGGTTCAATGCGATCCACGGCGTGAATGCCTTGTGGCTGTTGCCGACCACCGCGGCCACACCTGCTAACCCGGCCAACTCCTCGGGAGCGCGCTGCGCATAGCAGCCGGTCACCAGAATGCGCGCCTCGGGATTCCGCCGGTGCGCCCGCCGGATATACGCACGCGCTTCGCGATCAGCCTCGGCGGTCACACTGCAGGTGTTCACCACCACCACGTCGGCGGCGGCTGGGGTCTCCTCCGAAAGGCCCGCGGAACGCAGACGGTCGCTCACCGCTTCGCCATCGGCGCGTGCAGCCCTGCAACCAAAATTTTCCACATGAAATCCGGGCACGATTCCAGTTTAGAGGCTGCCGGGGGCGCAGATGAAGAGAGCGTATTGGAAAGGGGATGGGGAGAGTCTTGGTTTCCCACCCATTCGCCAGAAAAAAGGCGAATGGATGGGGCACGGTGAATTTGTCGCGCTTCCGGCGCGGGATTCAATCAACGGGAGCGCCTCCGCTATACTTTAGGTAGCCCGCTGCTTTCCGAAGGCCTAGCCCCGACCACATGCAATCATCCGCACCCGCCAGCATTCCAGCCCCCTCATCGCTCGCCTCAAGCGGCTCGGCGCGTTCCATTCTCGGCTTCGTCTACTTCACATTTGTGGTTTATCTAAGCATTGGATTGCCGCTCGCTGTGCTGCCGGCGTTTGTCCATCTGCGGATGGGGATGCATGCCGCGCTGGCGCTGCTGGTGGTCAGCATTCAGTACATTGCGACTTTCCTGAGCCGGCCGTGGGCGGGACGCATCTCCGACGCCTACGGCGCCAAGGTATCCGTGCTCTGGGGCATGGCTATCTGCGCGCTGAGCGGACTGCTGCTGGCGGCCGGGGCGCTCAATTTCAACCCCTGGCTCACCGTTGGCACGCTGATCGCCAGCCGCCTGGCGCTGGGGGTGGGCGAGAGTCTCGGCTCGACCGGAGCGACGCTTTGGGGGATCACCAGCGCGGGGCCGGAGCATACTGCTAAGGTCATTTCTTTCAATGGGGTAGCCACCTATGGAGGACTGGCTCTGGGCGCGCCGCTGGGCGTGATTCTCGACAAGCATGTGGGGCTGGGTTCGCTTGGCCTTCTCACGGCGCTGCTGGGTGGCGTCAGCTTTGTTCTGGCCATGCGCAAGAGCGGCGTTCCTGTGACTCCGGGTGAGCATCTGCCCTTTCGCGATGTGCTGGGCCGAGTCGCTCCCCACGGCATGGCGCTGGCCCTGGGTGGTGTGGGCTACAGCGTGCTGGCCACCTGCGTCACGCTCTATTACATCAGCCGCCATTGGAACGAAAACGGGGCTGCTCTGTGCCTGACCGCATTTGGCATCGCTTTCATTGCCGCGCGGTTGCTGTTCATTCAGGTCATCAATCGGTTTGGCGGATTTCCGGTCTGCATCGCCTGCCTTTCGGTTGAGTCGGTGGGTGTCCTGCTGCTGTGGAGCGCCGGCTCACCGTGGACGGCTTCCTGCGGGGCGGCGCTTACGGGGTTCGGATTTTCGCTGGTATTTCCGGCACTGGGCGTCGAGGCGGTCAAGCGCGTCCCGATGCACAACCGGGGAACGGCGCTGGGTGTTTTCACCGGCTTCTCCGACGTCTCCTTTTTCCTGGTCGGGCCTGTGGCCGGGGCCGTTATCGGCGCCTGGGGCTACTCAAGCGCGTTTCTGTTTGCGCTGGCCTGCGTGCTTGGGGCGCTGGGGATCGTGCTGGTGTTGCGGCGGATGCAGGAGGGCTGATCCGATCATCCAGACGTAAGTCCTTTGTTTTGCAAATGGGCCAAAAGCCAATTTGACGTAAGTTCTTTGTTTAATGGGGTCAAAAAAGACAATATGAATGTAACATGTTTATTATCATCTAGATGGGATGGAAACCGGAAAAAGGGCATGAATTCTCCGGCAGGATGGTTTGTTTTTCGCCCGTGTGAGCTCTTCCGCGGGTGGTTTCTTGCTTGATCTTTCCTGATTGTGCTCCGAAGAAGAGAAATAAACTGCAAACCGCGGAGAGAATTCTTTGGTTCCCAAAAAGCAATGCAGCGTTTTCACTTCGACATGCGGCGTTCGAGCGGCAGATTCACATCCAGATGGACCACTGAGCGGCGCAGCTTCTCCTCCAGAGCGACCTCAGTCGAGGACTACGCCGGCCAATGCGTCTTGCTCCCCAAGCCGAGGACTTAGTGCTGGATATACAGGTTTGCTGCCACCCGTTCGATTGCTTTGCTGCCGGCCAACCTAAATCGAACTGCCAGTACTGAGCCCGGCGAAGATCTGGCAAAGTTCCGCATTGGCGGTTGTACAGGCGTAACACCAAAAACGCGTGTAGGGGCGACGACGCCTGAACCCGATAAAGATACTCGACAGGGATTCCGCTTAAGGTCGGGCTTGACCATCGAGATGGTAATAAGCTCGGTGAAAAGCAAGCGTTTTTTGCGGCAACCAATTTTCAAAATCGCCGCTTTGCTCACACCGAATCAGATATCGAAGCGCCGAGTTCGCCTCGGGAGCATTCGATACCGCCAGAAATGCCTTTGTCACCTCTAGCCCCGCTCCACAAAGAAACTGGATGTCGAGCCCACACCCCATATCAAAACTCGATTCTTTGGCGCTCCAGATAAGTAAAGCATCCTCAACTTCACCGATGCTGAAGAGCTGCACACAAAGGGTCCGAAGGATCTCTGGCTGACCGTCGCCACGACGCTCTCGCTCAGTCTCCTCTACGAGAAGGCGTCGAATGTCATTGCGCTGATTTGAAGATGCGGGTAGACCAAATTCTTGTAGTGCTTCTTCGTAGTTCATTCAGATCCTCAACCCTAGGATCATACGATACGAGCACTCCACAAACAGAGTTCCGGTCAGATGGTCGGCTAACGACCGTCGGCAAACCGTCGGCAAACCGTCAGTAACTCCTCGGTAAACAGGGCAGCACGGCCTCGTGAACGATGACCACAAGCGTGATCTTCCTATAGCTCATGTTTGTTCTCCCCTTTGGCTCTCAATTCCCGCGTCAGCGCCTCCGACCTCACTGGTTCGCGCCAAGCCGTCCAGAGCGGTCCGGCGTCGAAGGTGAAAAGGTGATCAAAGCAATGAATCTTCCGCCGCCTATCGCCAGCCAACGTCACATCCGCCCATCGGCAGCCCTTGTGCGTCCCGATGCCGGACAACTCCTCGTCAGTGAAGATGAAATCGTCAGAGGTCACAGGGCTCTGCCTCATCCCTGATTCAAAGGTTGTTTGTCAGTGTATACCCCTTGAACTTCGACCTCGCCGGATGCCCTGGGGTGCGTCCAGTTTGTCGGGGCGGGCCATTGCTCTATAGAGCGAGTTCAGCGAGTCTACGAGTCACCAAACCAGACTCCTGACTGAATTGTCGCCAATGGGGAAGTTTCGAGGGGCCCGGTCGCGGGGGCTAAACCCGACCCGGTCGGAGGTTTCAGGCTCTCTGCCGCGCTTTCTGCGCGGATGATACACGGCGCTGCATGCCTTCGTCATGGACGATATCAAGCAATCCAACCAATCGGTATGGAGGGGTCGGGATTGCGATGTAATGCGGGGCAGCCAAGGTCTATTCTCGCTGGCAGTATTCGACTCTATTGAGCGGCAGAATTGAGTATAACCAGCACTTAGAGCGGTTCTCCAATACACGTGCACTGACCACTCTTGTGCAGGGTGGCTTTTTCTTGAGGAAAAAGCCACTTGACTGTGTGTTTTCGGGGTACAGCAATTGGAGAACCGCTGTAGCAAGCACAACGGCCACCCTGAGGGGTGGCCGTTGTGCTTGCAGCTTTGAGCTGAGCCGGAGGTTAGCGCTCGGACTTCCAGTTTATGAGATCGCCAAGGGTGGTGGTTGAGCTGGAGACGGGGGCCTTGTGGGCGTCGGCCTTGTAGTGCTCTACCTGGGCGCGGCTGGCTTCGTGGCCACTGACTGCGCGCAGGCTCAAGCCTACCTTCTTCTCTTCCACGTTGATCTTGATGATCTTGAAGTCGTGTTCCAGACCGGTTTCAAGCTTGGACGGTCCGCCGCCTTCGTCGCCGGCCTCGGAGATGTGGCACAGACCTTCCACGCCCTCCGCGATCTCGACAAATGCGCCGAACTGCGCCGTCCTGAGCACCTTGCCGTGAACCACGTCGCCAACGCGATGAGCAGCGAAGAAGCTTTCCCACACGTCGGGCTGAAGCTGCTTGATGCCCAGGCTGAGACGCCGGTTCTGCGGCTCGACGCCGAGAACGACTGCCTTCACCTTCTCACCCTTCTTGACGATCTCAGAGGGGTGCTTGACGCGTTTGGTCCAGCTTAGGTTGGAAACGTGTACCAAGCCGTCAATGCCGTCTTCGATTTCAATGAAGGCGCCAAAGTCGGTGAGGTTGCGGACGCGGCCCTCGACGACTGTGCCCGCAGGGTACCTTTCGGTGAGGTTCTCCCACGGATTGTCAAGCAACTGCTTCATTCCCAGCGAGATGCGGCGATCGGCCGGATTGACGCTGAGAACGACTGTCTCAACTTCGTCGGCTGGCTTGACCAGCTTGGAGGGGTGCTTGAGGCGCTTGGACCAAGTCATTTCAGACAGGTGAACCAGGCCTTCGATGCCCTGCTCCAGCTCGACAAACGCGCCGTAGTCGGTCACCGACAGAACGCGGCCCTTGACGTGCGCGCCCACGGGGTAGCGCTCGGTGGCATCGAGCCACGGGTCAGGCGTCAACTGCTTGAAACCGAGGGAAACGCGCTGCTTATCCTTGTCGAACTTCAGCACCTTGACCTGAATCTCGTCGCCCACGTTCACCAGGTCGCGGGGATGCGTGAGACGGCCCCAGCTCATGTCGGTGATGTGGAGAAGACCGTCAATGCCGCCGAGGTCGACAAACGCGCCGTAGTCGGTGAGGTTCTTCACGGTGCCAGTGAGCACTGCGCCCTCGCCCAACTGCTCCAGCGTGCCGGAGCGCTTGGCGGTCTGCTCTTCTTCCAGAATCTCCTTGCGGCTGACGACAACGTTGCCGCGCTTCTTGTTCAGCTTGATGACCCGGACCTCGATCTGCTGGCCGAGGTAGCCGTCCAAATTGCGAACGGGGCGAATCTCAAGCTGCGAGCCAGGCAAAAATGCCTTGAGCCCGATATCCACGGTGAGTCCGCCCTTGACGCGGCTGACCACGGTTCCGAGGACGGGAGTCTTGTCGGCGGCAGCCTTTTCGATCACGTCCCACACGCGCAGGCGCTGGGCCTTCTCGAAGCTGACCAGGTAGCCGCCCTCCGGCTCCTCGCGCTCAATGACTACGTCGATCACGTCGCCGGCATTGAACCTGACCGCACCGGTGTGATCGAGAACCTGCTCCAGAGGCACCATGCCCTCGGACTTCAGGCCCACATCCACAATGAGGTGCTTATCGGTCGCTTTGATCACGGTGCCGGAGACAACCTTGTCTCCATAGGCTTCAACAGCAGCCGCCTCGGCGGCCTGCTCGCGCTCGAATGCTGCAAGTGCAGCGGAGAAGTCGTCCATCGATTCGAGACCGTGGGGCGACTCGAGACCATGCGCTTCATGTCCATGGGCTTCGTGCGCCGGTTCAGCGGCAACGAGCTCGCTGCCAGTCGCAGCTTCGACCACAGGCGGACCTTCAGCCGGTGCTTCGAGCTCGCGCACGTCTGCGGCCGTAGCTTCCGGCTCAGGCGCGGCAGTCGCGGCAACTTCTCTTACTACCTCTGCTACCGGCGCTGCGGCTTCCACTTCCGTGGGTTGGGTCGCGGCCTCGGCAACAGGCTCGGTTACGGCATCGGCGTCCAGCAGGGTCGGTTCGACTGCTGCTACTAATTCGGCGGTCTCGGTGTTGGACGTGGATTCGGACAACGGCTGCTCCAGCTCCGTCGCAAGGTCAAGGGTGGGGGTTTCCAATTCGGTGTTCAGGGTTATGCTCTCGGGTTCGGGATTGAGGACGTTTGCCATCACTGATGCTCCGGAATTCCTTGCTCCCGCAGCGGATATTGCCGCCGCTGGGAGTGCCTCCGCACCGCGATTGCCGCGAACGGAGATGCCTTCAAGACCGCTTCCCTGCCACTGACCTTTTGTGACTGCACCGGCGCGTTATCACAAGGGACAATCCTCCCAGCCTGTTGCGCTGGATGAACGAGCGACTAATCTCCTTGGGATACACCCGGCAGGCAACGGCTTGCTGGAGGGCGGCCGCAGCTGACTGCGGGAAAACGCACAGTAAGCTACGCTCATGAGTGTAGCAACCCTAGCTTTCCCGCGTCAATCCAACAGTTTGCCCCCGCAGCGCCAAAACCCGCATTGCAATTGAAAATTCACATGCAGGGGGTCGGAAGCAATGGACTTGCGGGACGTTAGGATTTTGGAGCGGATATTTGCGGCCGTACCGCAAGGTGAGAAAGGAGACGTGTCGGCGAACGCCGGGAAACCCCTCTATACTGTTTGGAACGACGCAACCCTTCGCGAACGATATGGATCATCTCTGGACTCCCTGGCGCTATGCCTACGTCACCGCGGCGGACGGAGCGCCTCGCCCCGGAGTGCCTTCCAGCCTTTCTGCCTGGCCGGGAGATCTGGGATGTGTCTTCTGCAATCTGATCGCCTCCATCGATCACGCCATTGCCAATGGGATGCGTGCGGAAGAGGCGGAGGGCGCCGGAGGGCTGATTCTGCGCGGGAAACACTGCTTTATTTGTTTGAATGCCTATCCCTATACGTCGGGCCACGTGATGGTGATGCCGTATGCGCACCTCGACCGGCTGTCGATTCTGCCCGCTGAGGCCGCCCATGAGTTGATGGACCTGGCACAGAAGACAGAAGTGGCGCTGCAGAAGCTCTATAACCCGCACGGGTTCAATTTTGGGATGAATTTGGGGCGCGCGGCGGGGGCTGGGGTTGCAGGGCATTTGCATCTGCACGCGCTGCCGCGGTGGGCCGGGGATACGAATTTCATGACTACGGTGGCGGAGTCGCGGGTGTTGCCGGAGGATCTGGAGATTACCTGGAAGCGGATGCGGGAGGCGTTTGGGGTTAGTTGACCCCGCCGTTCACAGGAATGGATTGACGACGCGAACCTTCCCGAACGTTTGATTGTGCCGCAAGTCTTCGGAGAAGAGGATTGTGCACTCCGCACGCAGCGCGGCGCAAACGATCAGGGAGTCATACCAGCTCAATTGGTAACGGCTCCGAAATGCAAGGGCTTCATGGTAGAGAGCCACCGAGGAATGAACGCGCAAGAGCGGAAGGAAGACTCTCTCCAGATAGAGTTGCGCTGATTCGGTGGACATGGGCGCCACCAGGCGCTTTGTGCATTGAAGAACTCTTGTACCACCTGGAAGCTCACAACGCCCTTGTGAGAACTGAGGCTATCGCGGACCAATTCTGTGGATTTGAGCTCCTTGACCGCATCACGTCGATCGATCGAGTAAATGAAGATGTTTGTATCCAGAAAACATCTATCGTTCATTCAGTTCGTCCCGGGTGAAATGCCGGCCGGCATTCACGTCCTTCAGGCGATCCATCAGGTCATCGAAGGCCTCAACGTTGCCCCTGCTTGAAGTAAATTGCTTCAACCACTCGCGGAATGCCTCGTTCAGCGTAGTGTGTTGCTCGCGAGCGACAAGGCGTGCTTGATCGATAAGCTCTTCTTCGGCACTGAGGGTCACGTTGCGCATACGAGAATAGTGTACCCGAAAACAGTGTTGCTTGGTATTTCAAGTGTCGGGCGATTTGGTTGCCCGCGGTGTATTCGGCAATTAGGTGAAAAAGTATGCGGAGCTAACCGGACTTGGTCCGCGTTCGCGACGTTAGCCACGGTTGAACCGAAGCCAAGCTTTGCCAGTCTTCTCTTCGTTCAGTCGCCGCAATTCTTTCACAAAGTCATCGACCGCGCTGGGTTCAATCGCCGCGAAGAAGTGAGCTGTCTGCGATGATCGATTCCATGGACTCTCGGGCCTGAATTCGTTCTTTGAATCCACTTGAATTTCGACGATTGAGTGTGCTGCTCGATCGCGGCATGAGAATCGCAAGCGAACGTATCCACCAGCTGACTCCTTTCCAATACCACCGAATTCCATTTCACGAACATCCGACGAGTTTGCGGGAAAGCCATTGAGATTTGTGGCAAATTCTGCAAGCCCGCTTGTGGGGAGATATGGCAAAGCGCTGCCAGCAAAGGCGCCACTCGACGCGCCGATTGAAATCTTCATCACGTCCTGATCATGCCATTCGTACGCAATTTCAAGCCCTTCTCCCCGGTGGATGATGTCTCCTCTGACTGTCGTTCCCATCTTTCAACCTAATCTCGTATCATTCTGAAACTCTGCTCTCTTCGGCTGCGGCAGCCAATTCGAGCCCCGGCTCATCGACTTCCGCTGCATCGAGCAGATTGCGCGGAAGAGACTTGCCGGTGCGGACGCCCAGGCCGCGCAGCATTTCTACTTGCCGGATCAGGTTGCCGCGCCCTTCGCTTAGCTTTTTCATGGCCTTGCTGTAGCTGTCGTCGGCGCTGCGCAGACTCTTGCCTATCCCTTCAAGATCGCTTACAAAATTCACGAACTTGTCGTATAGCTCGGCGCCGCGATTCATGACATCCTGAACGCTCTTGGCTTGAAGTTCCTGCTGCCACAGGTTGTCCACGATGCGAATGACAAATAGCAGTGTCGTTGGCCCGACAAGCAGAATTTCCTTCTCGTACGCATAGCGCCACAGACCCTCGTCTTCATGGAGTGCCGTCAAAAACGCAGGCTCGATGGGGACGAACATCACGACGAAATCGGGCGTGTCCAACGCTTCGAGTTTGTGGTAGCGACGGAGGGCTAGATCATCGATGTGGCCGCGCACGCTGGAAAGATGGCGCTTGACCGCGACCTGGCGTTCGGGGTCGGTAGCTGCGTTCACGGAATCGGTGTAGGCATTCAAAGAGACCTTGGAGTCGATGACGAGATGCCGGTTGCCGGGGAGATTCACTATCACGTCGGGACGGGATTTCCGCTGGCGTTCGTCGCCATTGCCGGCGGCGTCAAACGTTTCCTGCACTCGGAACTGCTCGCCTTCGCGCAGGCCGGCTTTCTCTAATAGGTTGCGGACGATGAGTTCTCCCCAATCCCCCTGGGCCTTCGACGAACCACGCAGCGCTGTGGTCAGGTTGCGCGCCTCTTCGGTCAGTTGCTGATTGAGGCCGCCGAGTGTGCCGATCAACGTTTCCAGTTTCGTTACGCCTTTGGTGGAATCGGTCTGCGCCTCTTCGACCTTTTTGCGGAACTCTTCGATCTGCGTTTTGAGAGGCGTGAGAAGGGTGCCGAGCTCTTTTTGGCTGCCTTCGGAGAAGCTCTTGGATTTTTTCTCCAGGATTTCACCGGCGAGGGCTTCGAACTGGTTGGCCAAGGCCTGCTTGGCGGTGTCGAGAAGGGCCAACTTTTCCTGAAGCCCGGCGCGCTCGCCTTTTAGCTCAGCCTCAAGTTGGCTGATCCTCGCAGCGAATCGGCTTTCCGCCTGCGCCTTGGTTTGCAATTCACTGCGCAGATTGCTGAGCTCGGTGGTGAGGCGGTCTACGGATCTTCCCCGCTCGGAGGCTAACGACTCGAAACCAGCACGCGAGACCGATTCTGCATGTGTCGTTGCGAGATCTGTTCTAGCCGCGGTGAGTTCGGCTGTCAATTCCTGAATGCGACGCTCTGCCTGCGTTTTTTCTGACTTAGCGGACGCGCCCCGCAACGAAAATCCAATAAAAATCCCTATGAATGCAGCAGCTACTCCGAGAATCAATTCCTGCATCGCCTGGCCCTCTCTCACTTCGCCTAATGTACGCCTTCCGGCTGTGCATATCGCGGCAATGCCGGCCGAAAATCTATTCCCTGTTCCCTATTGCCTATTCCCTCAGCCCTCGTGCTTTACACACCCGGACCTGCCCGGTAGACTTGGAATTCGGGGCCACGCGTTTTTTATGTGCGATGGTTGTGCTGCCGTGGCCTTAACCGGTATCGTTACAAGGCGGAACGGGATTGAACTCGGGCCCACAGGTTTCGCCCGTCAGGATTCAAGTTCCAAAAATGATGAGGAGATTCACGCATGGCCGTTGAAGAGAAAGTCAAGCAGATCATTGTCGAGCAGTTGCAGGTGGACGAAGCCGAGGTTACCCCCGGCGCCAGCTTCCAGGAAGACCTGGGCGCGGATTCGCTCGACGTGGTCGAGCTCGTGATGCAGTTCGAAGAAGCCTTCGACCTCGAGATTCCCGACGAAGACGCCGAGAAGATCAAGACCGTCAAGGACGCCATCGACTACATCGAGAAGAACGCGAAAGGCAGCAAGTAACCCCTTGTCCAATTTGTCCCGCAGAGTCGTCATCACCGGACTCGGTCTGGTGTGCGGTGTGGGCAACACCGCTCCCGAGGTTTGGCAGCAGCTTCTGGCCGGCGCCAGTGGCATGGGACCCATTCAGGGCTTCGATACCACTGGCTTCTCCGTCACCTTTGCCGCCGAGGTCAAGAACTTTGACCCGTTGAACTTCGTGGACAAGAAGGAAGCCCGCAAGATGGGCCGATTCATCCACTTTGCCTTCGCCGCTGTGCAGGAGGCCATGGAGCAGTCGGGCCTCAAAATCACTCCGGAGATTGCCGAGCGGGTGGGCGTTTTTATCGGTTCCGGCATTGGCGGCTTCGAGATCATTGAGCGCGAACACTCCAACCTTTTGGCGGGCGGCCCGCGCAAGATTTCACCCTTCTTTATTCCCGCGGTCATCGTCAATATGGCGGCGGGACAGATCAGCATCCGTTACGGCGCACAGGGGCCTATTTCAGCCACAGCCACGGCATGCGCCACATCGGCAAATTCCATTGGCGACTCGGTGCGGATGATCGTGCACGGCGATGCGGATGCGATGATCGCCGGCGGCGCTGAAGCTTCTGTTACGGCTCTGTCCGTGGGCGGGTTCGCGGCAATGCGCGCGTTGTCCACGCGCAACGAAGAACCGACACGCGCCAGCCGGCCCTTTGACAAGGACCGCGACGGCTTCGTGATTGGCGAAGGCGCCGGCATTCTCATCCTCGAAGAGCTTGAGTTTGCCAAGGCACGCGGCGCGAAGATTCTGGCCGAGGTTATTGGCTACGGAATGAGTGCCGACGCGTACCACATGACGGGCATTGCACCGGAAGGCGCGGGCGCACAGCGCAGCATGAGAGCGGCTCTGAAAGACGCGGGAATCGCGCCTGAGGAAGTGGGCTATGTGAATGCGCACGCCACCTCCACTCCGGCGGGCGACGGCAATGAATCGCGTGCGATTGAACTGGTGTTTGGCGAACACGCGCTGAGCCACAAGCTCAAGGTTTCCGGCACCAAGTCAATGACCGGGCATCTGCTCGGAGGCGCGGGCGGACTGGAGGCCGGCATCTCGGTGATGGCGCTGGTGAATCAGAAGCTTCCGCCGACGATCAATCTCGACAATGTCGACCCCGAATGCCGGCTGGACTATGTGGCGAACAAGGCCATCGATCACAGCTTCGACGTAGCGCTGTCGAATTCATTTGGGTTTGGCGGCATCAACGCGACGCTGATCATGCGGCGATGGAACGGGTAAAAGCAGCTATCAGCTATCAGCTTTCAGCTTTTTTCGTGCCTGCCTTGCGGGCTGGTGCCTTTGAAGACACTTCAGAACCTGAACTGCAAACAAAACGGCGCGAATCCTGTTCGGGAATCGCGCCGTTTTGTTTCTGCGGAGAACGGGTTTAGCCCATCACTGCTGCCCATCCCACACCGATCAGCACGATGAGTGCCCACCATCCAAATACCGCAACGTATCCTGAACTGCGCTTCACGCCAGCCACGATTGCAAGCCCAATGCCCATGAGAACCATTGTCCAAATAGTCGTGACGTCAATTGCGCTGGCCAGCTTGTAAAGTGCCGCGTTCGTCTCCGCCTGGGGCAGAAAAGCCCCCACGCTCGTCGGCGCGAAGTTATTAAGATTGAATGTCTCGGGAGTCCCGGCTGTGAAAATGACAACCGTGCCCAAAAGAGTTTTGATCAGGCCAGGCAAAGACGCATACATCCAGACCGTAAAAACACTTCCGAATGTCGCTTTGCCTCCGAAGAGAAAATTGATTGTACCCCACATTACCAACGCGCCCAGAGCCACAACGATCAGGACGATAATTGGTGATGCGGCAAAACCGCCCTCCATGGAGTACTGGGTAATTTTCATCGCCATCGCTCGAGAATCCGGGGGAGCCTGCGACAGCTTCTCTTCGCTCTTTGGATTCATCCGGATCGCATTCTCCGCCACCTGAGCCCAGCCGACCTTGACGGTTATGGCAGCAAAAAATACATAGCTGACAAGAACTACGATAACGAACGGCAGCCACCAGCTTTTGTTGCCTCGCTTGATGTCTTCAAATGTCTTGGATGGTGCGGAAAAGGTGCTGGTTACGCGCTGCAGTTGCGACAGGCCGGGGACTGATTCGGCCGCAGGTTGAATTCCCATATCACTCATGATTTCGCCTCTCGAAAGCCGCCTCGGCTGGTTGCATTTTTCTCGCACAGGGAGACAGAGAATCTCGGCGTGCGGTTGCATCTTCTTCTTTGTGAAGAATCGCAGCGCATTGGACTCGTTCCCAGCAACTCCGGACAAGAAATGGTATTGCCCGCGATTGTAACCCTGATTGGCCGGAAAGGCCCAATCAATTTCTGTGGAGGAGACTCTGCGGACGGATACGGATGCTCTACCGTCCGAGTGCAGGTACCACGCTGGCGATGTCCCGGTCGGTATGCCGGGGCTTTTGCTGGGGCGCTTTCTGCTGCCCGTCTCCTGGTTGGCCAGTACCCTTTTGGCCGGCTTTGGCGCGCAGGGTTGAGGTCGGAGGCTTCGGGGGCGCGTAGCTCTTGTAGACCGTGATGTGGAAACAGGACTGCTGAAACTCCTCTTCAACATCGATCTTGCCTGCCAATTGCAAGGGCGTCAGGAAGTAACGCATCCAGCCAATCTCCTGGCGGGACATTCCTTTTTTGGCTATGTCGAGGGTGGCTCCGGTCAGATGCGGGCTCACGATATCTCCTTCGGCAGCCGCGGCATTCCCATTTACCGCCATCAGATGCTTCTGATAGGCAACGGTGCGCACCGCCGAGCTGACCGCAATGGGACCGTGAAACTCGGCCGCATGAGCCCGCGCCAGGTCGGACAGAAAACGCGCCGTCCATGGCCGGCAATAGCGATGGTGCTCAGGCAGGTCCTGGTTCACCGTAAGGGCCGCCGAAACAGGCAATGGGACGAGGAATTTGCGGGCGATGCGATCGGACAGATCGTCTTCGTCCTCGATCCGCTCCAGCCCATCGGCTTCTGCTTTTTCGTTCTGGCGCTCCAGCGAGGCGAGGGACCCGCGCATCGGCGGTAGCATCACCATCCGCCTCCTACTCAGCGACACGGGTTTTGCGACGGGCTTGACGGCGGGCGGCGGCGGTATGTCGCTTTCGCTTTGCGAATCCATGACGGGCGGACTTGGCTCATGAGTTGGGGCTCTGACCACATCAGGCGGACGCGACTGTACTTGCGCTTCGGGCGGCCTTGTATGCGCCTTCCCGCCTGCCTGCCGTTTGCGGGGAGCGGTATGGCTGGTCTTGCGCCGAACAGGGGTTATCGCCGGACAACCGGCGGAACGCACAGGCTTGGGACTGCCAGCGCGAAGGTTCGCATGCTGGGTGGCTTTCCGATGGGTATGCGTGGCCGATGCCGGGGAATGAGTCCGGGGGCGCGGAGGAGGGGTGTCGTCCTGCGCCAGCAAGGCCGGAGAACCAAAGGCCGTCATGAACAGCCCAGCCAGCACGAGAACCATAAGGGAGGTTCGGCGCATGAGGAGGAGTGCGGAGAATCCAGAGCCTCTTCAGTGTAGGCCGAAGCGGCTGAAAATCAGAGTATCTAGCAAGGTGCGCCTGCGTCCGATAACTGGATGCAACGGTTTACTGGAGCGAGGCCATCGCCGGGGTCCCCGCGGACAGGTCTTCGTCCGTGGGGTGGAAAGCCGGGGTGGAACGCGACAGGCGCATCGAAGCCGGGTGATCCATTTACAAGATGCGCAAAGCGATCATGGAGCCGGTCTTCGGCCGGATCAAGGAGCGGCGAGGCTTCCGGCGCTTCAGCCTGCGCGGCCTGGAGAATGTGCGCCGCGCGTGGAAACCGGGGTGCTGACGTCCAGCTTCGACGCCGCGGGGCCGGGTATAACCCAAAGTCTCATCAAAGCCGCTTCGGGATCGATCCCCCACAGCCGGGCGACTCATGTCTGACCAAGCGCCGGCATCGTCAAAACCGGCAAACTAAACCGCTATCCCCGACACGCTGCTAGAGCTCACTGAAACCGCTCCCTCACCAACCGCAACGCTTCATCTGCCGTTGCGATCGTCCCTTCGAGTTGCGCATCTTCCACTTCCCGCAGCATCTGCTTGAACTGCGCACCCGGCACATACCCAGCCGCAATCAGCTCGCGGCCGGTAATCAGCGGCTTCGGCCGCACGATCTCTTCCGGCATTGCCTGCCACCGCTCCCGCACAAACTCCCAGTGGTCCAGGTTCCCGCTTCCCGCGAGGCAATCCATCTTGTGCAGCGCAAGGTGTTCTTCGAAGTCATCCAGGCGAAAGAACCGCTTCAGCGTCGAAGCCTTCATCCGCTCCGCATCCGCAAACCGCATGTGGTTTTTGACCAGGACCAGCGTCTGCCGCGTCTCCTCATTGGAAAAGCGGAACCTCCTGCAAATCTCCGCCGCCATTGCCACGCCCACATCCACGTGCCCGTCAAACCTGATTCGATCCGGCGCGCGCCGGATCGTCGAAGGTTTACCTACATCGTGGAGCAAAGCTCCCCAGGCCAAGGTCATGCTGCAGCCCTCTTCCAATTGCCCCAGGAGGCCCAGCGTGTGCATCCATACGTCGCCTTCGGGATGGTACTGCGATGGCTGCTCCACACCTTTCATGCGCGCCACCTCCGGCAGCACTTCCTTGAGCAGCCCGGTTTCGTCCAGGAGTTCAAATGCTCTCCGCGCTCGGCCCTCGGTCAGCATCCTGGTCAGCTCATCGCGAACACGCTCGCGGCTTACGGCCTGGAGCCGGACAGCCAGACGCTGCATTGCCAGCTTCGTCTCAGCCTCCAGTTCAAACCCGAACCGGGCAGCAAATCGCACGCCGCGCAGCATGCGCAGATGGTCTTCCTCGAACCGATCCTCAGCACGTCCGATGGCACGGATGACGCCAGCTTCCAGGTCGGGAACACCGCCCACAAAATCAATCACGGAATTGCGAAGAGTGCCTGCTTGCGGGCCCTTGCAGCGGTACGGGTCCATCATCAACCCGTTGATTGTGAAATCCCTCCTCTTCACGTCCTCCTCGGCGCTGTTCGCATACCGCACCGCATCGGGATGCCGCCCGTCCGAATAGGCTCCATCCGATCGGAAGGTCGCTACTTCCGTCGTGACGTAGCCATCTCGATCGCCATCGGCAACCAGGACCACCCCAAAGCACGCGCCAACCGCAAACGTCCGTTCAAACAGGCCCAGCACTACATCCGGCGTTGCACTTGTGGCGACGTCAAAGTCCGAGGGTGCGCGCCCCAGCAGCATGTCCCGCACGCATCCGCCGGCCAGGTAAGCCTCGTAGCCCGCCTCCCGCAGCCTCTCCACAACACGCAAAGCTGCATCGAATTGAGGCGTCGCCGGAAGCAGTTGGGCCGCGGTCACAAGTTACTCTCGATGGTGGTGTGTTAGAAGTTCCTCTTCGACAGGCTCAGGGGAGGACTTGGGCTCCCTTTCCCTTCGCGTGGGCCACAAACCTCTCTTACGGTCTCTTTTCCCTGCTTTTTCTATTGTGCGCCAGACGAGGGTAATTGCATGCAACCAACTGCGGTGGGGCAGATGCTCGCTGTCCGCTCGCACCGGGTTCGCTCCTTCCCACCCTTCGGGGAGTGGGTGTAAGGCTGGGTAACCGGCATCTCTCTGCTCAGGATTACAGATTGCAGCCCACTGTCCTATTTTCGGACACTACAATTGGCTGCTATGGAACCTCATCTAAATCTGGTTAGATCGCTTGCGCAGGCGCTGATGGAACTCACGCCTTCGCAACCTGATTGGGTCGGCGGTGTAATTAGGCAGTTTCACCTTGCTCATGAGTTCAATCGCAACGACGATTCGGATCTCGTCACACCTGCGGTTCTAGAGATGTTAGGGGATGCGCTTCGCATCCATCATGCATTCAGCAGGCAGCCACTGAGTAAAGGCCGTTTCGAGTTTGCTTTCGAGAGATCGTTGAATCGCGCCGGAATAATTGCTGAACTGGTCGTAAATAGAACCAACCGCGGCCACGATATGACAATTCGAGGGGTTCCAGTGAGCCTCAAAACTCAGGCCGACGCAGGGATTCGCGTCGATTCATTGCACATCAGCAAGTTTATGGAACTTGGCAAGGGGCCGTGGGAGCTGCCCCTTCTTCGAGATATGTTTCTGGCGCACATGCACAGCTATGAACGAATCTTGCAGTTTCGCTGCCTCATCCAGGGTCCGGCACATTACCTATACGAGCTGGTAGAGATCCCGAAGAAGCTGCTGACGGAAGGCGCCGCTGCGCAGCTAGTCATTCAGGCCGCTAGCCGGCAGACCCCAAAACCGGGTTACGGATATGTACATGGGGCAGATGGGGATCTAAAGTTCGCTCTTTATTTTGACGGCGGGACCGAACGCAAACTACAAATCAAGGCGATCAACAAAGCCTTGTGTACGATTCACGCTACATGGCGGTTTGATTCAGCGCCCCTTGAGCAGCCTATTTCTGGCTAGGTTTGCATATTCCTCACTGATTTCGATTCCTGTGCACTGGCGTTCGAGTTCATTGCAGACCACTCCAGTTGTGCCAGAGCCGAAAAACGGATCGAGTACTCGATCGCCCGCCTTTGATCCCCCTGCTACGCAAATCCGCGCGAGGGACCTCGGAAACACTGCAAAATGCGCACCTGCGTACGGCTCAGTGTTTATATTCCAGACACTGCGTCTGTTCTTCTTTCTCTGAGTGTGGTCCTGTGCAGGCTCCTGAATCGACTCGTGGTCATAGAAGTATCTCTCTGACTTCGAGAAAAGAAAAACGTATTCGTGCGAACGCGTCGGGCGGTCCTTCACAGACTCGGGCTGGCAATTTGGCTTATTCCAGACCAAATCCGACCGCAGGTACCAGCCGTCAGCCTGCAAGGCGAACGCGACTCGCCACGGCACCCCAATAAGGTCCTTTGGCTTGAGACCGTTAGGTGTAGGCGCACGGTAGGACATTCCGCGGCCCTTGTTCTTCGCATCATCGTCGCGCCAGGTTCTTCCACCGCTTGTGTAGCTATCGCCAATGTTCAGCCAGAGTGTCCCATCGGACGCTAAAGTCCGGCGAACCTCCCTGAAAACGGCAACAAGGTTGGCGATGTACTGATTGACATCCATCTCAGCGCCGACCTGGCCCTCGACTCCATAATCGCGGAGGCCCCAATATGGTGGAGAGGTGACGACAGTTTGAAACAATCCTTCCGGAAAGCCAGATAGGATCCGGCTCGATTCACCCACTAGAACCTCGCAAAGGTTGCGAGGGTTTTGGGAGCAATCAGGCTGGATGTCTTCTTCGAGATCTGGAAATAACCGAAGAACCTTGCCCATGGCCTTATTCTACTTTGCATATGAATCTGCTTCAGAGGTTTTTGTGCCCTGGGAATCGAACTGTTCCAATTCAGGATTGCCGGCTCGCTTCGAAGCCGCTTCCCATTGTGTTTCAATGGTAGAGATGGGTGTTCCTCGGAGATCTACGGTTAGAGGGCGGGCGATTGCGGCTCGGCGGAAGGTGCGCGAGTATGCGATGGTCGCTAAGGCGCTCGCTTCTACTGCGCACCCGGTGCTGGCGCAGATTGTGCCGGCGCGGTTCTGCAACTTGAGCTGCGGGTACTGCAACGAGTACGACAAGGTTTCAGAGCCGGTGCCGCTGGACGAGATGTACCGGCGCGTTGACCACCTGGGACGGCTGGGAACGGCCATGATCGGGATCTCGGGCGGGGAGCCGTTGACCCATCCTCACCTGGACGACATTATCCGGCGCATGCGGAAGACGGGCGCCATTGCGGGGATGATTACGAATGGCTATCTGCTCAACGTGGAGAGAATAGAGCGGCTGAACGCGGCCGGCCTGGACCACATGCAGATCTCCATCGATAATTTGGAGCCGGACGAGGTTTCGAAGAAAAGTTTGAAGGTGCTGGACAAGAAGCTGCAGATGCTGGCTCAGTATGCCGAATTCCACGTGAATATCAACTCGGTGGTGGGGGGCGGCTTTAAAAACCCGAATGACGCGCTGGTGATTGGGCGGCGGGCGCTGGAGCTGGGGTTTGAGTCGACGATCGGGATTATCCACGACGGGAGCGGGCAACTGAAGCCGCTGCTGCCGGAGGAAGCCAAGGTTTACTTTGCCATGACCGACCGGAAGAAGAGCAACTACGCCCAGTTCGACGGCTTCCAGAGAGCCATAGCCGAGGGGCGGGAGAACGAATGGCGCTGCCGGGCGGGGTCGCGGTACCTGTACATTTGCGAGAATGGCCTGGTGCATTATTGCTCGCAGCAGCGTGGGTATCCGGGGGTTCCGATTGCGGATTATACGACCGCGGATGTAAAGCGGGAGTTTCTTACCGCTAAGTCCTGCGCGCCGAATTGCACCATCGGGTGCGTACACCGGATCAGCCATATCGATCATTGGCGGGCGCCACAGACCAGCACGATTTCGCCTGGGACGGATGGCGCGAGGTCGGAGCTGGTGCAGATTCATACGGGCGACTAGACGAGGGACGTAGGGACTAAGGGACGTCGCGACTAGGCCAGGGACCGAGGGACATAGGGACTAGGGACTATGAATGGGGTGCTGGCCGATACGGCAGCGACCACTTTTTAGTTCCCCACCGGCGTTGCCGACCCACGGCGATGAAACAGCCGGCATCGCAGTTAGCCGCCCCAACAACTCGCCAATCGCCGCCGGCGAGCCATTGATCGAGACAACAAACGTCACCGAACGACTGCAAAGGTGAGGGCCAGGGCAAGCGTGGTCAGGACCACGATGGCCGGCACTGCCCAAAGACCGAGCATGACTAACTGACCGGTAGGAACCTCCTCGCCTTCGCGCCTTGCAAACCCGAGGACCAGCATCGTTGCGAGTGAGCCGAAGGGAGTGATCATCGGGCCTACATTGGCGCCGATGAGCGCCGCAAGAACCGTGCCCATATGCGCGTGCGAGCGCAAGAGAACGCTTCGCGCAATCAGCGCCGCGGGAAGATTGTTGACGATATTCGAGGCGAACGCCGTTGCTCCCGCGGCGGCGAGGAGCTTCTGGGGCGATCCCGGCCGCATCTCCGCAAGCCAAGTGGACGAGGCGCCGACAATGCCCAGATTCTCAAGCCCCTGCACCGCGATGAAGAGCCCGATGACGAATGGGAATAGATCCCACGAAAGCTCCCGCACAAATCGAATGTGTACGCGTCCGTTCGCCATGCCGGCAACCGCCAGCACAGCGCTGGCCGCGAAGGCGAAAACATAGGGTTCCAGTCCCATGAGAGGCGCGAGAAAGTAACAAATGAGCACAGCGACAAGGACGGTGACGCAAACCAGAAAGTAGGGACGATTCGGAACCACGCTGGCCGGCTCGGGAAGCGATTCGCCGTCGAAGCTGCTGGGCAGATCGCAGCGGAAGCGCCAACGCAGGACGGCGTATGTGGTGACGAGCGCGACCAGTTGGGGAATGATCATTCTCGCCGCGAACGCCGCGAAGGTCTGATGGAAGGCGTCGGCGAAGAGCAGGTTGGTGAGGTTGCTGATGGGTAGCAGCAGCGAACCGACGTTGGCAACAAAGGCGCACAGCAGGACGTAGGGAGCGGCCGGGACCTTGAGCCTCTTTACCAGTGCCAGCATCACCGGTGTGAGCATGACCGCGGTCGTGTCCAGCGACAGGATCGCGGTGATCATTGCGCCGGCAACAAACGCGTTACGGTAAAGCGAGTGCGCGTCTCGCTTCGCAACCAGGGCACATCGAATCGCAGCCCAATCGAAAAATCCGCTCTTGCCGACCAGCAGGGATAGAGCCAGCAGCGAAAGAAGGAAAAGGAGCGTGTTCTTTCCGGCAAGGACCGCTCCGAGCGCCTCGTGCGGCGTGACCAGGCCCAGAAGCAGCATCGCCCCTGCCGCGAGCATTGTCCACCACGCCTCGTTCCAACGGCGCGGGCGCACCACCATCAGGACGAGCATCGCCGCGAAAACGGCCAGTGTAAGAACAATTCGCCCTGTGCCTGTCATGCAATTTCCAACCGTGTGTTGTGGGTCTCGGGCATAAACAGATACAGAATAGCGAACGCAGCCAGCGCCACAGCTGCAAGGAACAGAAAGCCCGCGCGAAAGCCCAGGTGGTGAACGATACTGCCGGCGATGACCTGGCTCAAAGCCGCGCCGATACCGACCGCGGTATTGATGGCGCCGAGGGTCAGGTTGAACCTGCCAGTGCCCCGCGTCAGATCGGCAATCACCAGCACCGAAACTACGCCGAAGATGGCCGCGGCGATCCCGTCCATGACCTGGATCGTCACCAGCAATGCAGTGTTGGCTGTGAGGGTGTAGAGGACGGCGCGAATCGGAAGGATGCCGAAAGCAATCAACATGAGCGGCTTTCGCCCCCAGACACCAGCCTGCTTTCCCGACCATGACGCGAGCAGCGCGACCACCAACTGGGTCGTTATCACACACGCCGACATGAAGAGCATCGAGCTTCGCCCCCGTCCCTTTGCCAGCATCTCGCCGAGCAGGGGCAGGATCGCCGCATTGGCAAAATGAAACATCACGGCGCACACGAGGAAGAGGACCAGGGTGCTGTCCCGGAAGAGTGCCCAAACACTTTCTACTCTGCCGCTCTTCTCGCCGTCCCGCGCACCGCGGGCGAGTTCGTAATCGATCTCGGCGGGTTCGATCAGACGCAGCACAAGAATTGTGGGCACTGCAAAGGCCGCCACGAAGAAGAAGATGCTGCGATTGGAAACGTAATAGCCGAGCAGGCCCATCGACACAGCGGCAATCACATTCCCGGCCGAATTGAATGTCTGGTTGCGGCCCTGACGAACGTCGAATGCCGCCCGTCCGACGATGCCCAACGACATGGCGCAGATGGCCGGGAGAAAGATGCTCGAAGTGCCGCCAATCAGGAGCTGTGCGCCCATGACGGGCCAGAACGAGGGGAACAACGCAATGAGCAGCGCTCCCGCAGCCAATGCAGCCACGGCCGCACCGAGCAGCGCTCGTTTCGATCGCAGAGAGTCAACCAGGCCGCCAGCGGGCGTCTGCGTCAGGATCCCCGCGATCCCGCCGACAGTCAACGCGAGCCCTACGCTCTCCTCATTCCACCTGTAGCCAGCCAGGTAAATCGCAAGGAACGGTCCCACTCCCGACTGCACGTCAGCGAGCAGGAAGTTGAGCCAATCGAGGCCACGCAGAGTTCCTCGCGAAGGACGCCTGGTGGGCTCGATTGCCGCATCGGTTTGGGGCTCTACTACTACGACCATTTGAATTGGTAGTCTCCCAGGTCTCAAATGCGAGATCCCCTTAGACCTTGCTCAGCACAGGCTCTGGGGCACCCAGATATGTGGGCGAGATTACGAAATCACCCAGTTAGGGTACTAATACAAACGGCCGTAGTACTAGACAGCGGTGAGCCTCAGAACTTTCTCGCCTCGCTTCAGTTTGTGCGCTCCGTGTGGACTCACATGAGCCAAAGCCTCAGCCGCACGTGCAAACTCAAGCGCCCGATGGTAGGCGCCATGCTTGAGCGCTGTGGTTGCGTTCTTGCGGGAGCTCTTGTATATGGCTGTGAATACGCCTGGTTCTTCATCGTGATCCAACCAGTGCTTTTCCGCTCTTCCGGTCAATTCGTTGAAGTGCTCAGCGATTGACTGCACAAGTTGGTTCGAAAGCTGAACCTTCTCGGAGTCCTTGCCTGCAAGCGCGGCAATGCTCAGATGCTCCGCGCCTCTCAACAGGTCGGCAGCCTGTTGGTTGTTGCCGGCCTCCAGTTGCACACGCGCCAGCGTCGCCAGTGTGGTTACCACCTTGGCATCGGTGGGCTTCAGGGACTTCTGCAGAATCTCGACTCGACTCATATGTTCGTAGGCGCGCCGCAGATCGTTCGTCTGCGGATGGTCCGGATGATGCTTGGCGGCCTTCTTTGCTGCCTTTTTAGGTGACTTCTTGGGAGGAGGCATGATATGTGTCCTTTCGTTCGGTACGATTTCAGGAATAAGGGTATGGGATTCTTCGTAGCCTGAGCCGCATTGCGAATCGCAGATGCCGTTTGCGGAGCATAGGCGTCCCTGTGCTTGAGCATCGCCACGCCCATACCCTTGTCCATGATTTCGTTGAGCCATCGCTCCTGGATGTTTCAATTTGCTCAACTCAGAGAATCTGAGTTGAGGCCCAGACGGTCGAAATCCTGGAGGATTCGATTCGATGTTTCGAATCGGTTGCTGTACATCGAAGCTGAAAATGGACTATCCTCAGTCCAACGGGACTCCTATGTACAGGCGCACTTCCAACGCGATGCTGCTGGCACCGGCCTCCAGGCGCTGGTCGCGGTCGCGTGATCGCAGCATCTGCCCGCGGCGGCATCTGCGCGTGCTGCCCACCCGTACTCGACCTAGCCTCTTTGCTAGCGACTAACAGACGCCCGCACAAGATCTACGATTGCCCTTCGCGGGCTCCCCATCTGGACCCGTCCGGGGTCCACAAGAAATGGAAGATCCCAATCGATTGGGTCAGGGGCTGTGCCTCATCTATCTGCCGATGCGTGCAGGTCTACACAACCGAATCTGCCGAGGAGACAAGAATATGACCAAGCAAGAGCTATACGCGCAATATGGGCCGAAACTTCGCTGTCCGCTGCCAGGACCCAAGGCCAAGGCAGCCGTCGAAGCTGACGACCGGCTGATCTCGCCCAGCTATACCCGCTCTTATCCCCTGGTGGCCAAAAGCGGCCGCGGGGTCCGGGTTGAAGATGTGGACGGGAATGAGTTTCTCGACTTCGCCGCGGGCATCGCAGTGAATTCCACCGGCCACTGCCATCCCGAGGTAGTCGCCGCCATCCAGAAACAGGCTGCCGAGCTGATCCACATCTCCGGGACGGATTTCTACAATGAGCCTCTGACCGACCTGGCGGATCGCCTCTCAGCCGTTGCGCCGATGCCTGGCCCGCACAAATTCTTTTATGGCAACTCGGGCGCCGAGGCTATTGAGTGCGCTCTGAAGCTGGCCCGCTATCACACGGGGCGCCAGAATGTGATCGCTTTCCTGGGCGCCTTCCACGGCCGGACGATGGGTGCGTTGTCGCTGACCGGCTCCAAACCGCAGCAAAAACGTCGCTTTGGGCCGATGCTGCCCGGCGTGACCCACGTCCGCTATCCCTATGCCTACCGAGGCTGCACGGGCGGGGCGCAGGAGGAAGAAGCCTTCAGTATGGGTTGCGCTCGCTACATTGAGGAGAAGCTTTTCAAGACCATTCTGCCGCCGGAGGAAGTGGCCGCGATTTTCATTGAACCGATTCAGGGCGAGGGCGGGTATGTGGTAGCGCCTGACAATTTCCTGCGCGAGCTGCGCGCAATTTGCAATCGCCATGGAATTCTGCTGGTGGTGGATGAGGTGCAATCGGGCGCAGGCCGGACGGGCAAGTGGTGGGCCATTGAGCATTCAGGCGTCGAGCCGGATATTGTCTGCATGGCGAAGGGAATTGCGAGCGGGATGCCGCTGGGCATCTGCATGAGCCGCGCGGAGATTATGGACTGGGTGCCGGGGTCGCATGCGTCGACTTTCGGCGGCAACCCAATCTCAATCGCCGCGGCTCTGGCGACGATGAATGTGCTGGAGCGCGAGGGCATTGATAATGCTGCTAGTGTTGGCGAGTTCATTCTGGAGCGGCTGCGCGGTTGGAAGCATTCCCATCCGCTGGTTGGGGATGTGCGCGGGCGCGGCCTGATGATCGGCATTGAGCTGGTGAAGGACAAGGCCACTCGGGAGCCGGCCACGGCGCTGCGCAACCGCGTTGAGACCATTGCCTTCGAAAAGGGCCTGATGGTTCTCGGTTGTGGCGAGACATCGCTGCGGCTGTGTCCGCCTCTGATTGTGAGCAAGGAAGAAGCTTCAGTTGCACTGGACATTCTTGAGGAGTCGCTGACGCAGGTGGAAAAGGAGCATGAGCAAGCCTTGGCGCCGCAGGGTGTGACCGCGTAGGCAGTGCTCGATCGTCCCGCTTGAAAGCATATGCGGTCCGCCACTTGGTGAAGTGACGGGCCGCATTGTGCTTTGTGCGTGTGAGAACGAGAATTATCGGCCATGGGATGGCTGGAGCAGAAGCGGATCACCTGGCTGGAGCGCACGCTGGCGGCGATGAAATGGGCGGCGCACCGCAGCGGTGGGATTGTGCAAGGGCCTGCCCACCTTGCAACTGGAATCGACGGAGAAGATGCGGCGTTCTTCTACCTGCGGCGCAAAGGTTACATCGTGGTGGCGCGGCGGTGGTCGTCCGCCTTTCAGCGCGGGGATCTCGATCTGATTGCCTGGCGAGGGGAACTTCTGTGTTTTATCGAGGTGAAGACGCGTACCGCTCATGACATGGCTGCCGCCGAAGCCGCTGTCGACACCAACAAGCGCATTACGCTTCGCAAGCTGGCGCGGCATTATGTGCGGCAATTGCCCATGAAGACCAGTCCGCCGGTCCGATTCGACGTTCTGAGCGTCTACTTGTTGCCGGGGAAGGCGAAGGAGTTTGTGCATTTTGAAGGGGCTTTTGGGTGGAGCGAGCGGCAGGAATACGAGTTGCGGTAACTCTGGGTTATCCCTGCGCGTCCTTGAACTCCTCGTGCCAGGCCATCTGGATGGCTTCAAGCTTGCTCTCGTTGGACTTTGCGGGGTCGTCGGCGAAGCCAGGCAACTCGGTGACGTACTTATGCAGTTCGGTGAACCGCACCGTCAAGGGGTCCACGCCGGGGAATTTCTCTTGCAACTGAATGCCGATCTCTTCGGAGTCGGTCCAGAGGATTTCGCGGGGCATTTTTCGCTCCTTACTTGCTTTCACGCTCGACGACGCTTGCGGTCTCCCATGTCTCAGACACGAGACATGGGGCACCCAGAGAGTGTTGCTTATTTGCTTTCAGCCAGGGTCAAGGGCTTGCCCTCAGACACGTAGTTGCGGTTCCACTTTGGGATCTCCACTTCGTAATTGCCGGGCTTGGTAATCACGGCCTGGCAGCCTAGGCGCGAATTCAACTGCTGGTCGGCGGCCATGTCCATGCGGTCTATTTCGTCGTCGTCCGCCTCGCTGATGCCGGTCTGATCCTTGATCCACAGGTGACAGGTGGTGCAGGCGCAAACGCCTCCACAGGCGTGGTCGAGAAAGATGTTGAAGTTCTCCGCCACATCGAGAAACGACATCGGCTTGCCGTGATGATCGTAAGGCAAGGTGCCGAATTCGAACTCGACGGTGCGGCCTTCTGGTTGAAAAGTCACGCGGACCAGCTTGTCGGCGGGAATATTTGTCTGATTTGCTTCGGTCATGGAATTCGTCCTTTGTAACGGGAGTGTCGGGTGATCATTGACCCTCCCCCAGGGGCTAAAGCCCAGGTTCATCATCAGCCATGTGCGGCACGACTAAAGTCATGCCCTGTTACAGAACTTTCTGACATCGCGACAGGAGAGCGTTCCTGTGCGACTTGTTCATTGCCTCTACTTAAACTCCGCTGCGGCCATGGGATGAGGAGCGGTGACTGCCTCGCCCAATTCTTCGTCGGCTGCGTTCATGGTTTTGCCGCGGATTGCCGTCGTGACCGCGGCTTCCATCATAAGCTCGGCAAAGCGGCGCGTGGCTTGGTCTAACGCTAATGTTGCGTCGCGAAGGGTCTTAGCATCTTCGCCCAGCTTGACCGATTGCAGCCTATCGCGCGCGGCAGCGATGGCGGACTGCTCTTCTCCGGTCATCTGTGCCCATGCCGGGCTTTGCGGAGCGCGATCGACTGCAGAGAGAATTGTCTCCGCCTCGTTGCGCGCTTCGATCAGCAAGCGCTTGGCGAAGTCTTCTTCCGCATGATCGAAAGAATCGAGAATCATGCCCTCGACCTGCTCATCGGTCAGTCCATAAGTCGGCTTCACTTCAATCTTCGCTGCCTGACCGCTGCGTTGCTCGCGTGCTGTAACTTTCAGAATGCCGTCGGCGTCGATGAGGAATTTCACCTCGATACGCGGAAGGCCCGCGCTCATCGGCGGAATTCCGCGAAGATCAAATCGCGCTAACGACCTGCAATCCGCAGCCAGTTCGCGCTCGCCCTGCACCACGTGAATGGCTACGTTTGTCTGGCCTTCGACGCCAGTGGTGAAGTGCTCTGTGGCTGAAGCTGGAATGGTGGAATTACGTTGAATGATGCGCGCGACTGTGCCGCCCAGGGCTTCGATGCCCAACGAGAGCGGCGTGACGTCGAGCAACAGCATCTCTTCGGTGGTCTTCGATGCGCCGGCCAGAATGTCGGCCTGCACGGCGGCGCCCAGCGCTACCACTTCGTCCGGATTCAGTTCGACGTGCGGCTTCTTGCCGCGTGCTGCCAGATGGAAGAGATCGTCGACCAGTTGGCGAACCGCGGGGATACGCGTAGACCCGCCCACCAGCACAACTTCATCGATCTGTTCAGGCGTGATGCCGGCGTCGGAGAGGGCTTGCTTGCAGGGGCCGGCGGTGCGGCTCAGCACGGGCTCGATGAGAAGCTCGAAGACATCGCGGGGAATCTCGCGCTGGTAGCGGTCGCCGTTGGGAAGCTCGATGTCGAATTTGGCGACCGGCTCAGTAGACAAGGCGATCTTGGCGTCGATGGCTGCCTTGCGCAGAGCCTGCACCGCGCCGGGGTGACTGCGCAGATCGACACCGTGCTCGGCGTAAATCTCGTCGAGTGCAATGGCGAGGAGCAGATTGTCGATGTCGTCGCCGCCAAGGTGCGTATCGCCGTTGGTGGACTGCACTTCGAAGATGCCGTCGCGCAGTTTGAGGATGGAGATGTCGAATGTGCCGCCGCCCAGATCGTAAACGGCGATGGTGCCTTCTTTGGCGCGATCGAGACCATAAGCAAGCGCGGCCGCGGTCGGCTCGTTGACCAGGCGGAGGACTTCAAGGCCTGCCATGCGGCCTGCATCCTTGGTGGCCTGACGCTGCGCATCGTTGAAGTAGGCAGGAACGGTGATGACGGCCTGCGTAACAGGTGCGCCGAAGAAACGCTCGGCGTTGCGTTTGAGCTGGCGGAGGATGTAGGCGGAAATCTCCGGTGGCGTGAACTTGAGTTCGCCGAGGGTAATGCGCGGGACTTCTCCGGCTTCCATGTCGTCTGCGAGGCGAAATGGAAAGAGCTTCAACTCGCTCTGAATTTCCTCGATGCCGCGGCCCATGAGGCGCTTGACGGAGTAGATCACGCGCTCCGGTGTCTCGATGAGCGCTTTGCGGGCGGTGTTGCCTACAGTGACTGTAGGCCGGCCGCCGCCGGGAGGGACGGAATCGAGCGCCACGACGGATGGCACCAGGTTGTGGCCGTCGACGCCGGGAATGACCACCGGCGCATCGCCCTGCATATAAGCAACCAGGGAATTTGTGGTTCCGAGGTCGATTCCAACTACTCTACCTTCCGCCATGCTTGTCTTTTAAGCTCCCAAAGTTTCTGTCACGTCGCGGACCAGGTTGCTGAGATAGCGGCGCCGGTCGAGCAGGGCCACCATCGTCTTTTGCGCGGCCAGGCGCGATGCACTGTCGCCCGCGTCCCATACTTTCCACTGGGCGCGCAGGTCTTCATCAACCGCTCCAAACAGGCCTTCGAATTTCTTTTTCGCTTGCTGCAAATCTGCGAGGAGCTGCGGATCTTCTTCGCCCATCTTGCGGGCCATGCGCATCTCTTCCAACTGCATGTTCATTTCGAACGCCTCTTCCAGCAAGTCCGCAGGCACGCGCGACGGATCCTTTTGTCCTTTCCGATCTTTGCCTGCGTGCTCTTCGCCAATCTCCGCGCCTTCAAGCTTGAGCAGATACTCGGTGCGGTGGAGCGGATCTTTGAGGGTGCGATAGGCGTCGTTGAGCAAGGCTGTGTCAGCCAGGCTCCACTGCCGCTCGATCTCGCCGGCGCGGGCAAAGCGATCGGGATGCACCTTGCGGCTCAGGCGATGAAATTCATGCTCCAGGGTGGGGAGATCGATTTGAAACGCTCGCTGCAAATTAAAGACCTGGAAAAAATCGCCTCCCGGCGGAGGCTGGATCTTGCTGCAATGCGGGCAAAAGAGCGTGGAATCGTTGTGCCCGATCGAGCAGGACCAACAAGCGATCGGAACCGCGGTATCGATGATCTTGAGCATAGTTTGAACTCTTGCGAAACTGAAGCGCTACGACGAGAACGACGAACCGCAGCCACAGGAGCGCGTGGAGTTCGGATTGATGAAGTTGAATCCCTGCCGCATCAGCGTTTCTTCGTAGTCCAGCGTCATGCCGTGCAGGTACAGAAACGATTTTGGATCGACGAAAACCCGCACGCCATCGAAGTCATAGATGCGGTCGCGCTCGCGGGGACGCGTATCGAACTTGATCGAATACGAAAGCCCCGAGCAGCCGCCGCCCATCACGCCGAGGCGCAGTCCGCCCTCTTCCGGCGAGACGCCTTCCTTGGCCATGGCCACACGGATGCGCTTGACTGCCCGCTCCGTCACCTGCAGTCCTTGAACCGTCGCACTGGGTGCCGGCACGCCGGGCTTGGATGTGACGGGCGCGGAGTCCACCAGCGACGGAGCAGCAAAGGCCCCTTCGGCCGGCTTGGTTTCGATTGTCACCATGTTTGACATACTTGCCTTCTTGTTCCCTTTTCCATTTTTGAGTGGCGCGGCTTATGACCGCGCCACACTGCGGAAAGGGAAGCCTCTTAGTGAGCAGCAGCTACGGCGTCTGCCGTTTCTGCTACGCCATTCTTTTTCTTCCAGTCGCCGATGGCCGCGCGGATCGCATCTTCGGCGAGCACGGAGCAGTGAATCTTCACCGGCGGCAAGGAAAGTTCCTTCACAATGTCTGTGTTCTTGATTGCGAGGGCATCCTCAACGGTGCGGCCCTTGATCCACTCGGTAGCCAGCGAAGAACTGGCAATTGCGGAGCCGCAGCCAAAGGTCTTGAACTTGGCTTCTTCGATGACCTGCGTCTCGGGGTTTACGCGGATCTGCAGCCGCATCACGTCGCCGCATTCCGGCGCGCCGACCAGGCCGGTGCCGACTTCGTCCGAGGCCTTGTCCAACTGGCCCACGTTGCGGGGGTTGTTGTAGTGGTCGATTACCTTGTCGCTGTATGCCATTGGTCCATTCCTTCTGCGGGGGAAGCCGCGTTGTTAGCTTTAAGCTCTCAGCTTCCAGCTTTCAGCTTTTACATCCTTTAGATTGCGGTTGAAGCTCGATCGGTTCAACTCGCAAGCTGAAGGCTGAAAGCTGATGGCTGTAGGCTACTTATCTTCAGTGCGCTGCCCATTGAATCTTGGTCAGATCGATCCCTTCGAGCACCATCTCGTAGAGCGGGGAAAGCTTGCGCAGATGCTTCACGATATCGATTACCTTGGCAGCCACGTAGTCCACTTCAGCCTGGGTGTTGAAGCGGCCGAGTCCGAAGCGAATGCTGCTGTGCGCCACGTCGTCGCCAAGGCCGAGGGCCTTCAATACATAAGATGGCTCAAGCGTCGCGGAGGTGCAGGCCGAGCCGCTGGAAACTGCAACATCGTTGATGCCCATTAGCAGCGACTCGCCTTCGACATACACAAAGCTCACGTTCAAGTTGCCGGGCAGGCGATGCTCCCACGAGCCGTTGATGTGGATGTAGTCGAGTTCGGATTCGAGCTTATCCTTGAGCCGGTCACGCAGGCCGCGGAGGTAAGCCGCTTCGTTATCCATTTCCGCATAAGCGATTTCGCAGGCCTTGCCCAGGCCAACGATGCCGGGCACATTCAAGGTGCCGGACCTCATGCCGCGCTCGTGGCCGCCGCCGTCAATCTGCGCTGCGATCTGCACACGCGGGTTGCGCCGGCGAACATAGAGCGCGCCCACGCCTTTGGGTCCGTAAATCTTGTGTCCAGAGAGAGAGAGCACGTCGATGTTGTCCGTAATCACGTTCACCGGAACCTTGCCCACCGCCTGCACTGCATCGGTGTGGAAGATTACGCCCTTCTCATGACAGAGCTTGCCGATTTCGCGGATAGGCTGCAACACGCCGATTTCATTGTTGGCGGCCATAATCGAGACCAGAATCGTCTTGTCGTCCATAGCGCGCTTCAGGTCTTCGAGATCGATCAGCCCATCGGCCTTCACCGGCAGATAGGTGACGCGATAGCCGTTTTTCTCTAGTCGCTTGCAGGTATCGAGAATCGCCTTGTGCTCGGTCACCTGGGTGATGATGTGGTTGCCGCGCTCGCGATACATCTCCGCAATGCCCTTGAGGGCCAGGTTGTTGCTTTCGGTGGCGCCGGAGGTAAAGATGATCTCCTTGGCGGTGGCGCCGATGAGCTTGGCGATCTGCTCGCGGGCCGTCTCCACGGCCTGCTCGGCCTCCCATCCAAAGGAGTGGTTGCGGCTCGCCGCATTCCCAAACTTGGTGGTGAAATAGGGCAGCATCGCTTCCAGGACGCGCGGATCCAGAGGGCTGGTCGCGTGATTGTCCATATAAATCGGCAAGCTTACACCGGCCGGTACTTCAACATTGCTGGTCACAGTCGCCATTTCGACTCTCCATCCTTATTAGTGCTTTTCTCCGCTCATCGCGGAGGGGAAAATTTGCGATACAGAATTCAGTTCGAGTGCCAATCCATTACAGCGTCAATGCAACCAATCCATGCGGTGCACGCGGTTTGTGTGCGGGTTGTTCGTGCTCAGCCAGGTCTTGAATGCTGATGCTTTTTAGAACTCCGGCGATGGTGTCGTTCACCCGCGCCAGCGGCTCCTTGATGGTGCAGCTCGGCGTGAGGTCGCAGTTTTTTGCGCCCTTGGTGCAGGAGGTAATGAAAAACGGCCCGTCGATGGCGTGGATCACTTCGTAGGCGGAAATCTCGCGTGCCTCGCGCGCCAGTGCATATCCGCCATTCATGCCGGCATGCGAGCGGAGCAAGCCATGCTTGGTGAGCGTTTGCAGAATCTTGGCCAGCAACTGCGCAGGAATTCCATAGGCGTCGGCCACATCTTTCGCGCTCAGGGCAGGCTTTTCCGGGTGCTCGGCAAGGTACTTGAGCGCCATCAACCCGTAATCCGCCTTTTTGGTCAGCTTCAGCATAGAATATCCGACTTCTTCGGTCCGTGTTCAGTATACGACCGAATCTGTCGGGATTTCAAGCCCCGCCCGGAATCGTTTTGCATCCTGGGAAGAAGAATCTGCACAGAAGTACAAAGATTCACCAAAAAGCCGTTCCAAATTGTTGAAAAGACCGCTACAATCTTGCGGAAAGAGAAGTTCAATCCAACGAATCCGAAGCGATGGCAACCATCTGCAAGCACCCCAAGGTACGTATCGTTTCCCGGCACGAAGACACCGAGTATGTCGAGTGCATGGAGTGTGGCGAGGTCTTTGACTCCGAGGAGTTCCGCGACATGGAGATTGAAGAAACCGCCGAACCTGAGGAAGCCTTGGACGACGAATAAACCGGCAAAACAGGGACAATTATTTGACGCTATGGTTGGCGGGGACTGGACCGCCGAGCCGGCGTGACGCGACCCATGCGTAATGCAGGCCGGATACCACGGTGAGAACCATCGTGGCGCCGAGGGCGATCGTTCGGCATTCCGCCACCCAGACGGCGCTGGTCAGCTGATGGAGCAACACGGCAGCAACTGCGGCGACCTGGGCAAAAGTGTTTGCCTTGCCATAGATGCTGGGGATGAACTCGCGCCTTCCGGCAGCGGCATAGAGGATGGCTGCGACCACCAGGATTCCAACATCCCGTCCGAAGACCATTACCGTGACCCTGGCTGGAATCAGGCCCTTGTGCATGAGCACAAGAAAAAGCGTACTGAGCAGCAGTTTGTCGGCTACCGGGTCAAGGTACTCGCCTAGCCTGGTTCGCTGTTTGAGGACGCGAGCCAATGTGCCATCCAGGGCGTCAGTCAGCCCGGCGGCCAGGAACAAGTAGAAACTCAGCGCAAAGCGGTCCTCGAGGATAGCTGCGACGAGGAATGGAGCCAGGCAGATGCGCGCCAGCGTAAGCAGGTTGGGAGCCGTGCGGAAGGGGTTCAGTTGCGTGCTCGAAGCATCGGACATGAGAGATTCAACCTGGCAAAAGACTTGAACACATCGCAGACGGTCGCACCTACGCCAATAAACGGCAACGGCCCAACAAAAGCCTGAAATCCATTGGCTTGATTGAGTCGCGCGACCCGAGGCCCATGCGAAGATGTGTTCTGCTTTCGTGAATGATGGTACAGCATTGATTGGGGATGCGATACCGGCGCCTTTCTCGGTTGCCCCGATCCTGATAAACTAATTTGAGTTGGTTTGCAGGCGCGTAGCTCAGTTGGTTAGAGCGCTTCCTTGACACGGAAGAGGTCGCTGGTTCGAATCCAGTCGTGCCTACCAAGATTAGATTCAGAGACATCCGAAG
>Ga0302278_10000130_pt1 | contig 93336 bp, 87 predicted proteins | sample III_Bog_N3_2_FD_194543 | JGI IMG/M metagenome (GOLD analysis project Ga0302278, IMG submission 194543) | Peat permafrost microbial communities from Stordalen Mire near Abisko, Sweden - III_Bog_N3_2 | ecosystem: Environmental > Terrestrial > Soil > Wetlands > Peat | place: Sweden: Abisko...
CAGCGAGGGCATTGGAAACCCTCCGGCCAGCGCTGCCGACTTAGCTGTTCGCCGCACTTCTGCTCGTCCCCGAACGATGACCGGAACTGCTGCACCGTCATCATCCGGCCACGCTTCATAGCTGTTCTTTTTGCCATGACACTATAATATCGCCATTTATTCGCCTGAGCAAGATTGATATTCATCTTCCGAAAATGCTATAGCCTCTCAGCACAACAAAGGCCCGGCAGGTTCGCCGGGCCTCTCCAAGCTGCCGATTGGCAGTTGAAACGTAGTTGTAATTACGCCAGCAGGCGTTGAATCTTTTCCTCGATCGCGTCCTGGGGCTTCCAACCCTCGCTCTGATCGGCCACTTTGCCATCCTTGAAGAGCAACAGAGCCGGAATGCCGCGAATGCCGTAGCGTGATGGCGTCGATGGGTTCCCGTCCACATTCACTTTTGCAACCTTCAATTGGCCGGCGTATTTGGCTGCCACTGCATCCACGATGGGCCCCATCGCCTTGCATGGACCGCACCATACGGCCCAGAAATCCACCAATACCGGTTGCTCGCTCTTGAGCACTTCCTGCTCGAATGTTGCATCGCTGACTTCCAGAACTCCTGATCCCGCCATGATCCTCCTCGCGACAACTCCGTACTACAAGTGTACCGGTAACAGGTCATCTATGGGATGTGGCATGAGGCCAAAAAGTCGCAATTCCCTTCCTGATTGTCAGGAGAAAAACGCCGCTGCAAATACAAAGAAATGGCGCACTCCCTTCAAAACGCAGCAAATGAGGTGGTCCGCTGTAGTCAGAGCCAAATAAAAGCGCCCGGATCCTAAAAAGGATCACGGGCGCTAGAGCAGCCCTCCCCCAGAACTGCCCACCAAGCGAATTTAGGTGTTCCGAGAGCGAATAGCAAGCAATCTTGAGTAATAAAAACAAGTAACCCGCCTGTGCCTGAACAGACGACCGAAAAGTAACGTGCCAATCAAAAACGCACCAATGGTCGCGCTCTTGGGAAGAACCAGTTCCATGATTCGGATCGAGAATTGTGCCATTCGGCTGGGAACCTGAAAAGTCCATGTTGAGGGCTCAGGACGCGCGGATTGCCTCAAACGACTGGCTCGCTCCAACTGACTCAAAACGGCAGACCTTGAGTTCCGGCTCGCACTGGCCAGCAACTGCCGCGCGGATTGCAGCCGCCGCTCCGGGCACGCTCTCCTCGCTGCCGACGATAACCAGCACGGAAGGCCCGGCGCCGCTCAGAGACGCTCCGAGGATTCCATGCTCTCCGGCCAGCGGCAGCAGACCAGGCAGCAGCGCACAGACGGACGCGCGATAGGGCTGGTGAATGCGGTCTTGCATCGCGATGCGGAGCAGTTCGCCCTTTGCCTGGGCAAAAGCAAGCCCAAGCAGCGAAACCGATTGGATATTGGCGACCACGTCTGCCCGGGAGTAATTGGCAGGCAGCATGGCGCGCGCCTGGCTGGTCGCCAGCGGTTCGGCGGGAAGAACGACAATGACACGCCATTCCGCCGGCGGCGCGACGCGGGCCACATGCACCCGCCTGCCCTCGCAGGCGGCGGCTACAAAGCCACCCAGCCAGCAGGCTGCGGCGTTGTCCGGATGGCCTTCCAGGGCAGTGGCTTCTTCCAGAATGCGCTCCGAGTTCCAATCAAGGCGGCCAAAATGTACGGCTAGAGCGATGGCCGCCAGCCGTCCTGATGCCGATGAGCCACAGCCCATCCCGAGTGGAATGTCGTTGACCATCTGAATCGCAAGCGGAATCACCGGACGCCCGTTGCTCTTCAGCAGGTTCTTATAAATCTCCAGGATGAGATTGTTCTCAAGGCGGCAACAGTGTTCCCGATTGCGGCCGGTTGCGGCAATAGAGAACTTTTCAGCTGGCGTGGCCTCAATCTCAAGATAGAAATCGAAGGCCACGGCAGCGGTGTCGAAGCCGGAGCCGAGATTGGCAGATGTAGCAGGCAGGCGCAACCGGAGACTGCCTGGATTCGCGTTCAGGGCCTCGCTCATCCGACTCTATCCTTCAGCGCGGCCAGAACGGCAGCCGGCGTAGCCTCAACGCTGATCGCGTTGCGCTGCAGGCTGGCAATCTCCTTTTCATAGCCCACAGCCTCGTCTTTCTCCAGCAATGTTCCGCGGTGAAAGTCGATGGTGTAGTCGGCGTCCTTGAGCGTGTGGCCGGTCAGCACCAGAACCACGGTCTCTCCGGATGCCACTTTGCCGTCGGCGCGCAGCTTCTTCAACCCCGCCAGCGTGACGGCAGAGGCAGGCTCGCAGCCCAGACCCTCGCTGCCCAACTCGGCCTTGGCGATGGCGATTTCGGCCTCGGTCACATCCAGGCACCAGCCTCCGGTATCCTGAATAACGCGCACGGCCTTGCGCCACGAGGCGGGATTGCCGATGCGAATGGCCGTGGCGCGGGTGTGAGCCTCAACCGGTTCGAGCGAAGCGGCCTGATGCTCACTAAAGCAGCGCACAAGCGGATTGGCTCCCGCCGCCTGAATCACAGATATCTTAGGCATCTGCGCGACCAGACCCAGCTCAAGCAGCTCGCGAAAGCCCTTGCCGAGCGCTGAGCTGTTGCCCAGATTGCCGCCGGGAACAATCACGTGGTCGGGCACGCTCCAGTCAAAGGCTTCGGCAATCTCGAAGGCCGGCGTCTTCTGGCCCTCCAGACGGTAGGGATTGACCGAATTGAGCAGGTAGATGGGCGCTTCCTTCACAATCTGCGTCAGCAGCTTCAGGCAGCCATCAAAGTCAACCTTCAACTGGCAAGTCAGAGCGCCGTAATCCATGGCTTGCGACAACTTGCCCCAGGCGATTTTGCCGTCGGGAATCAGCACCAGGCTCTTGAGGCCGGCGCGCGCGGCATAGGCAGCCATCGAGGCTGAAGTGTTTCCTGTGGAAGCGCAGGCCACCCACTCGAAACCACGCTCCTTGGCTACACTCATCGCGGCGGTCATGCCGGTGTCCTTGAACGAGCCGGTGGGATTCATTCCCTGATGTTTGGCGTAAAGCTGGTCGATGCCCAGGGCCTTGGCCGCGCGGCGCAACTGATAGAGGGGCGTATTGCCCTCGCGCAGTGTCACGACGTTGCCAAAGCTGTCCAGAATGGGGAGCAGCTCACGGAAACGCCAGACGCCGGAGTGGTCAAGCTCCTCAGAGGAACAGCGCCGCTCGCGCCAGAGCCACTTGAGCGCGCCGGGATTGGGCCGGTCTGGCCCTCCGCGCTGACCCCAGCCGGGGTATACCACTTCAAACAGCTCTCCGCACTGGACACAGCGGAAGTCCGGTTGAGCTTCCGCGCCCGAGATCCGCGCCCCACAACCAAAACAGCGTAACTGATGCAAATTGTCGTTCATGGCTAATGTTAGGTTACCAGCCACGAGCCAGTTTTGCCGCGCCGCAGATGGGGTCGAGCGAATGAAATCGGTGCGGACGCGAATATGAACAGAAAAAGCGAGAGTTTCACAGCGCGTGTGTTTCTGTGAGGGTGGCTTGCGGAAATTATTGATATGGGGTTGCTTGGTCAGAGGCTCACCGTTTCACAGCCAAAGAATACGATATTTCTGAAATCGAGGGCAGACGGTTGGCACGCTCACTCGAAGCTCTACCGCAAGGAACAAACGGGAATGCAGGCTCGTATACCATTCAGATGAGCGCAGTGAGCGAATTGTCCGGCAGACCAACAGACTTCCTATCAAGCCGCCTTTTTGACCTGACAGGCGGGATCAAGGAGATTGACCCGAAGTTGTCGCGCGTCCTGGTTCCGTGGGTCGTGGAGCATCCGCGATACCTGCCGGGGTTCCTTCGCCTGGCGCGAACGATCGGACAGTCGAAACGCGCGCGCGCCCGCGCACTGGCCGACGGGGTACAGGTGCCTCCCTTTCTGGTTCTCAGCGTTACTTCCAAATGCAATCTGCGCTGCATCGGCTGCTATGCCGGGGCGGTGGGAACCGTTCGCAGCGCACCCGTGCAGCCGGGACTTGACCTCCGCGACTGGTCAGGAATCGTGAACGACGCGGTCCGGCTGGGCGTGATGGCTTTCATCATCGCCGGCGGCGAACCGTTCATGCTGCCGGGCATTGCGAAGCTGTTCCGGGAGCATCCCGACCGGCTCTTTCTTGTCTTCACCAACGGCACCGCACTCGACCCGAGCGATTACGAAATTCTGAAGAACTGCTCCAACACAGTGGTCGTGGTCAGCCTGGAGGGCGATCGCGGTCTGACCGATCAGCGCAGGGGCCATGGCGTCTTCGACCGGGCTCTCGGCACTCTGGACAAGCTGCGCGCCGCGGGAGTTCTGACGGGCATCTCGGTCACCATCGCATCGGAAAATGTGGAGTACTGGACCGAACCGCGAAACATCGACGCTCTGCTTGCCCACAGCGGACCGCTGGCGATGTTCATCGAGCAGATTCCCACCAGCGGATGCGAAAACGGCACGCCGATGACGGAGGAACAGCGGACACATTTCCGCAAAACCGTTGTCGAGTACCGGGATCGCGCGACCGGAGGCGCTTTCATCATCCATTCGCCGGGCGATGAAGAGACGCTTGGAGGGTGCGTTTCTGCCGGACGCGGCTTTGCGCATGTGAATCCGAGCGGCGATGTCACGGCCTGCCCCGTTTCCGCGCTGGCGACACACAACGTGAGAAGCGCAAATCTGCGCGAGGCGCTGGCCAGTCCGCTGTTTACGATGATCCGCGAGAACAGGCATCTCCTCGAAACGGAGGGACATCCCTGCGGACTTTCAGCGCACGCAGAGGAGCTGGAGAGCATGGCGCAAGGCCTGGGCGCTTACCGCTGCGGCGCGCCTGCATCCGCGGCACAGAGCAACGGATGGCCCGTCGCAATCCGATGACTGAACGGCGCCGGCAATTGCGGTTTTTCATGCGCAGTTTCTCTGGTCGTGAGATGAGCGTAGCATCGGAGCCATGCGCATGATCTGGGTCATCACGGCGGCGGCTTTCTTGTTGACTGGAACAGCAACCCCGGCTGTTGCGGGCGCCACTCAACCTCAGCAGCTGACCGAGAGTGCCGCGAGCGCGGATTCCGATGGGGATGGGTTGAGTGATGTGCTGGAACAGACGCTGCTGGAGCGTTTTGCGCCTACGTTTCTGGTAAGCCGCCGGGACTGCGCCAATGTGCCAGCGCTGTTCGTTTCCAGCCAGACCAAGCCCGTGGTGCAGACGGAGAACAGCACCATTTATGGACAAGCATCTCCGCGGCGCTCCGACGGAGAAGCGGGGCGGTTTGTCGAGCTCCATTACTACCATCTCTGGAGCCGGGACTGCGGGCGCATGGGGCACCCGCTCGATACAGAGCATGTATCCGTTCTGCTGAAGCGGAACAGAAGCGAATCCGGCCCGCGGGAATGGAAAGCTGTGTACTGGTATGCGGCGGCGCATGAAGATACCGTGTGCGATGCCAGCCAGGTGGCGCGAGCGTCTACGCTTCATGCGGAAGAACGCGGAACGAAAGTCTGGATTTCGCGAGGTAAGCACGCATCGTTTCTTAACGAGGAGCTTTGCAGGCATGGCTGCGGGGGCGATCTGTGCGAGCAGATGGAGCCGCTGGAGGTGTCGGCGATTGTGAATCTGGGCGAGAATGCACGACCGATGAACGAGACGCTATGGAGCGCCTCTCCACAGTGGCCGCTGGCTGCCAAGATGGGGCGGTCTGATTTTCAGCCGGCGTCCCTGGCAAGACTGGAGCGCCTTCCCAACTCAGACATTGCATGGGTGAATCCGTCGAAGCGCCCCGCACAATCGACGATTGCGGCCGGCGGATCAACTGTTGACGCGCTTGAAACCAGCAACCGCAATACGGATTCGGCTATTTCGCTGGCGGGCGGCGCAACCGGCGGCGCTCTGGGCACAAGCTATCGCAGCGTGACCAAGGCGCTTGGAAAATCAGCTCGCGGCGTGGGCAAGTTCCTGCGCCACGAGCCCGCATCAGGCACCAAGAAAGACGAAGCGCATTCAAAGACGGAGACTCCCTGAAATATGGGCGGCCGGGAGTGTTTTCTGCAGTTGATAAAAGCCACGCGCATTTCTTTCGCCTGGAACTAATCGGCTGCCAGAGACTCTTCATTTTCGATGCGGTGACGCAGCAAGGCGCAGCGGTAGCGGTCGAACTCGTAGTCTCCGGCTGATGGCAGCTTCTGGGCAAGCAGATTCCCTTTCTGCCATGCCTCGCGCGCTTCTTCCTTTTGCCTCTCTACCCAACGGAGCGCACTCTTCGCCAACCAGTAATCCGTACCGAAATGAGTGGGCTTTTTGGCTTCCATGCGTTCCCACCATTCGCGCGCCCCCGCCGCATCGCGGCAGAGAAAAGCAGTTCGAAAGACAAAGGCCATGCATAATTCGGCGGGCAGATCCAAAGCCGATTCGCGATAGATTCGCTCAGCCTCTGCGACTGCCTTAGAAGCCTCGGGGAGCTTGCCAATATCGAGGAAATAGGACGAGGCAAGCAGCCGCAAAATGAGCGCGTGGCGTCCGTTCGTGAAGGCTTGTTCAGCTCGCTGGATTGCCTCAATGTCATAGTCCCTCGGCCGCAAGGGAGTTACGGAAGTTGAGGATGCAACGGACATGGCGCGATGCAAATCCGCCCATGGACCACCGCGGAGAAGCTGATAGATTTGCGCGCCATCGGAGTAGAAAACCTGCGTTTGGAGTGGAATCAGATTGGTTGCGAACTCGATCAGACTTATCGTGGAGAAATAGGCAAAGAATTTCCAGAACTGCTCATAGGGCTGCCCCTTTGCCGTGAGCGCGACTACCAGCGCGAGCAGGCCGGTAAAGAGATTTACCGTTGTTCCGGCCGCGATCATGCAGATGTCGTTCGATAGGTCCTGCTCTGAATTCGTGGGAACCAGCGCGGTGGCGCCGCCAACGGAAAAGAGCTTTGCGGGAAGAAATTGGAAGGTCCATTGCCCTTCGCGTATACGCCACTGGAATGGCCCGACGATGAATGCGCGAAGTTTCATTCCGAGACCCAGCCCCGTGGCGGCGTGACCGCATTCATGCAGCAGCGTAGCAAGGAGCAAGGAAACAGCGATCTCGATCCACGGCCAATATCCATAGGTGAAAGGCAGATTCTGCGCGTGGCCCCATTGATTCCAGCAGGTCATTCCCAGGATGTATCCCGCAAAGGCGAGCACCCATGCCGCAGTGTCCAACAGGCGGCTGGTTCCATCCCCGGCAATGCGCGGAGGCTTGGGGGCCGTTATGGGCTGCGCCATGGCATCGCGACGCGCAAAGGCAACCACACCGGCGACGCCAAGAATCAACAAAAAGCCGTCGATGACGCCGAAGCGATGCGGCTGATAATGCGTCGAATGATGAGAATATGCAGACTGGAGGCGCATGATAGCCAGCGATGACAGACTCATCAAAGCGATCTCAAGGCTGGCGATAATGGCCCAGAATCTGGCGAAGGATCTCCTCCACTTGACGGTCCACCACGCCATTCCAAAAGGAACGGCCAATGCCAAAGAGAACACCACTAAGATGATATAGCCAGCGATAGGCTGGTAGAATTCATGCCGAGAGAGCGAAGAAAAGACAATCAGGATAGCGAAAATGGGTGTCAGGATGAATAGCAAAGCAAAGAAACCGAACCACCCGCACAAGAACTTTCTGAGCTGGAGCATTATCTCGCCTCACCGATTCAGATTGTGAATTAGCCAGCGTTTTCAGGAATGATTTTGGCTCCCGGCCACTATACGCTTAATTGCTCTATCAGCGAAACTTTTTTCGGTCAGGCGCTGGAAATCGGTACTCCAGCAATATGGACTCTCTGAACAGGTTTTATCGCGAGCCGGTATTTTCTTCAGGAGCTAAACAGGTTGCGAAAGAACTATAGATAGATGAATCTAATTCAACTTAAGCAATTCTCAAAGAACGCGAATTGGCGAAGTTGAGGCACCCTGCCCGTGGCTAAAGCCACATCAATTTGAGGGCTGCATTCAGGGGCCTGTAAAGGCCCCTGCTTTCTCCGCGTTACCTCCGTGGAACTCTACGCGCCGGACTTCTTCTCGAGTTTGGCCCAGGAGTCTTTGAGCGGGAGGGTGCGGTTGAAGACCAGTTTGCCGGGAGTGGAATCGGAGTCGACGCAGAAGTAGCCGACGCGCTCGAACTGGAAACGATCCTCGGGTTTGGCGTTGGCGAGAGAAGGCTCCAGCTTGACACCCTGGAGGATTTCGAGCGAGTTGGGGTTGAGATTGTCAAGGACATCCTGGCCTTCTTCCAGGTCGTACGGATCAGCCTTGCTGAAGAGCCTGCCGTAGAGACGGATTTCGGCGGAGATGGCGTGGGCGGTCGAGACCCAGTGAATGGTGGACTTGACCTTGCGGCCGTCGGGCGAGTTGCCGCCGCGGCTGGCCGGATCATAAGTGCAATGGACCTCGACGATGTTGCCAGTCGCGTCTTTCACCACGCGCTGGGCGGTGATGAAGTAGGCGTTGCGCAGGCGAACCTCCTTGTTTGGGGAGAGGCGGTGGTACTTGGGCGGAGGAACCTCGCGGAAGTCATCCTGCTCGATATAAAGCTCGCGGGAAAAGGGCACCTGGCGCGTGCCGGCGGAGGGGTCTTCGGGGTTGTTGGCGGTCTCGAAGAACTCCTCCTTGTCTGCGGGGTAGTTGTCGATGACGAGCTTGATGGGGTAGAGGACGGCCATGGCGCGGGCGGAGCGGCGGTTCAGGTCGTCGCGCTGGTAGTGGTCGAGCATTTCGATGTCCGTTGCGCCGTTGGTGCGCGAGATGCCGATGGCGGCGCAGAAGGCGCGCAGGGCCTCGGGGGTGAAGCCGCGGCGGCGGACGCCGGAGAGAGTGGGCATGCGGGGATCGTCCCAGCCGCTGACGCGCTTTTCCTGCACGAGCTGGAGGAGCTTGCGCTTGCTGAGCAGGGTGTAGGTGAGGTTGAGACGATCGAACTCGATCTGCTGCGACGGGAAGATGCCAAGCTGTTCGATAAACCAGCGGTAGAGAGGCTGGTGGTCGGCGAACTCGAGGGTGCACATGGAGTGGGTGATCTGCTCGAGGGAGTCCGACTGGCCGTGGGCGTAGTCGTACATGGGGTAGATGCACCAGGCATCGCCGGTGCGCTGGTGGCTGGCGTGCAGGATGCGATACATGATGGGATCGCGCATATTGATGCTGGGCGAGGCCATGTCGATTTTGGCGCGGAGGACGCGGCTGCCGTCGGGGAACTCGCCGGCTTTCATGCGAAGGAAGAGATCGAGGTTTTCATCGATGGAGCGGCTGCGATAGGGGCTGTCCCTGCCGGGCTCATTGAAGTTGCCGCGGTACTGGCGGATCTCATCGACGGAGAGGTCATCGACGTAGGCCTTGCCGGCCTTGATGAGCTGCACGGCCCACTCGTAGAGCTGGCCGAAGTAGTCGGAGGTGTAGCAGAGGCGCTCCCAGTCGAAGCCGAGCCAGCGCACGTCTTTCATAATGGAATCTACGTACTCCTGCTCTTCCTTTTCGGGATTGGTGTCGTCGAAGCGCAGGTTTGTTTTGCCGCCGAACTCGTCGGCGAGGCCGAAATCGATGCAGATGGCCTTGGCGTGGCCGATGTGAAGGTAGCCGTTGGGCTCGGGAGGAAAGCGCGTCTGTACTATGGCGTCGCCGTACTTTTTGGTGCGCACGTCCTCGGCGATTTGGTCACGGAGGAAGTTGGAGGGGGTGGCGGCGGCTTGGGTTGGTGTGGCTTGGCTTTCCAGATTCGAGTTGGTCATGGCTGGTTCCATTATTTCACGGGGGGTATGCACACACCTCAATCTACATCTCGATAAGGATGTCGCAGGCCTGGGTGTTCAGACTAAGAATCCGCCATCCCGGCTGGCCGATGGTGGAAGGTTGAGGTCTCCCAGGTCTCAGAAGCGAGACCTGGGGCACCCAATCATTTGTGGATGGTCGGAGGGCGCCCTGGCTCAAGCGGCTGCTTTGCGAGCAGGCATGGGCTGGGCCACTAAACGCACGCCGAGCGCCGCACAGACGCGGCTAATCGTATCAAAGCGCGGCGCGCTATTGGGGCGAAGGGCCTTGTAAAGAGCTTCGCGGGTAATTCCGGCGGCCTTGGCGATCTCCGTCATGCCGCGCGCGCGGGCAATGTCACCCAACGCCGAGGCCAACAAAGCTGCGTTATTCTCTTCCAGAATTTCGGTCAGATAAACGGCGATGCTCTCTTCGTTGTCAAGGTACTTCGCGGGGTCGAATTCAGGCAGGTCGCCAACCTTGATGGTTTTTCTCATATCGAGTCCTTTTCGCTTTTCTGCAATGCGGCCGAAGCTGTGGCCGTGCGATTACAGATTGTCAAGCTGGAAGGTTGTGTCCAGACGGATGAAGCAGGCAAAGTGAGAATTCGATCTGCGTGCAGAGCTTCTATTTAGAACTCAAGCGATGGATTGCAGGCTTTCTTCGGCTTGGCGGATGCGGGAGAGGCATGTGTCGCGACCGAGGACGGCCATGGTCTCAAACAGAGGCGGCGCGTTTTTGCGGCCGCAGACGGCGACGCGGATGGGCTGAAACATGGGACCGGCCTTGAGGCCGAGCGAATCGGCGGCCTGGCGCAGGGTCTGCTCCAGCGAAGCGGGGTCGAAAGAGGCGGCGGCGAGGACTTGCTGGGCGTGCTCAAGGACGCGCAGGGCCATGGCCGCATTGCACTTCTTCGGGATCAGCTCGGCGGGGTCATAGGAGGCGAGCTGGGGGAGGAAGAAAAAGTCGGCGGCTGGGACGGCATCGCCGAGGAGCTTGATGCGCTCACGGATGAGCGGGGTGACGGCGAGAATCTTTCCTGTTTCTGGATCAAAACCAGCACGAGTGAAGAAAGGCGCGAGCTGGCGGCTGAGGTCTTCGACGGGAAGCGCGCGCAGATGCTCGGCGTTCAACCAGATGGACTTGGGATCGAAGGGGTCTTCCTCAGTGAAATTGATTACTGCATTGGAGCGGTTGACGTTTTCCAGGGTAAAGGCTGCGACGAGCTGGTCGAGCGTCAGGAACTCCAGGTCGTTTTTGGGCGACCAGCCGAGGAGGCAGAGGAAGTTGATGAAGGCCTGGGGCAGGAAGCCGGCATCGCGGTAGGTGGTGACGCTGACGACGGGTCCGTGCTTGCGCTTGGACAGCTTGGCGCCATCTGGGGCGACGAGCAGGGGAAGATGCGCAAACTGCGGCGAATCAACGCCTAGAGCCTCAAAGATCAACAAATGCTTGAAGGTATTGGTGAGGTGATCCTGGCCGCGGATGATGTGGGTGATGGCAAGATCGGCATCGTCAACACAGGAGGCGAGGTGATAGGTGGGAAAACCGTCTGAGCGGAGCAGGGCGAAGTCTTCGACCTCGTCGGCCAGCTTGGACTGCGGGCCGTAGACGCTGTCGGTGAAGCTGAGGGTGCGGTTCTGGCCGCGGGGAACGCGATAGCGGAGGGCAAAGGGTTCGCCCGAGGTTGCGCGGCGGTCGGAGTCTTCGCGGGAAAGATCGCGCATGCCGGGGTTGAAGAGCCAGGCGCCCTGCGCTGAAGACTGGCTGTCGTCGCCGGAGTGAGCGGGGGTGAAGTCACGATAGGCAAGGCCTTTGGCGAAGATGGCCTCGGCCTGCTGGCGATGGAGGGCAAGACGCTCGGATTGCTTGTACTCTTCGTCCCAGTCGAGGCCGAGCCAGCGCAGGCCCTCGAAGATGGACTGGACGCTGGCGTCGGTGTTGCGCTCGACATCGGTATCGTCCAGGCGCAGGACCATGACACCGTGATTGTGACGGGCAAAGAGCCAATTGAAGATAAAGGTGCGGGCGCTGCCGACGTGAAGAAAGCCGGTGGGCGAGGGAGCAAAGCGAACGCGGGGAGTTTTTGCTGGTAAGAGAGTATTTTCAGGCATCGTAATGAAATTAATTCTCTTTGATGCTACCAGTTTTGGCCTTGCGGCTGTGCAGGGGAGAAGAAACGCTGTCTCTTGGAATTGCCTGACCAGCTTGACCAACTGGCGGATTCGGCTCACAATTGAAGCACAGGAGTTGGACTATGGCCGCAAATCCAATACCGCAGCTGGCGAAAGAGCCTGCCAAGGCTGTGCAGGTCAATCTCTATGACGCCAAGACGCAGCTTTCCAGCCTCGTGGAGCGAGCCGCAAAAGGCGAGGAGTTCGTGATTGCCAAGGCGGGCAAGCCTATGGCGAAGCTGATCGCGCTCGCAGTGCAGCCGCAGTTACCGCGGAAATCCGGCCAAAACCTGCTGAAGATCAGCTATATCGCCGACGACTTTGACGCGCCGCTGCCGGAGGATGTTCTCCAGGATTTTGGACTGTAAAAGATGAAACTTCTGCTCGATACGCACGCATTCCTCTGGTGGGACTCAGGCGATGCGCATTTGTCGGCGGCACTTCGCTCCGCAATCGCCTCTCCGCGGAATGAGGTCTATATCAGCGCGGCCACGGTATGGGAAATTGCCATCAAGAGAGCTTCGGGGAAGTTGATTTTTCAGGCGCCGGCGGCAAAGGCAACCGAGGATCACGGTTTCCTTCCCCTGGCGATTAGCGCCGAACACGCGGAGTGTGCCGGCTCGCTTCCGCAACTGCATCGCGATCCATTCGACCGGCTGCTGGTGGCACAGGCGCAGCTCGAGGGATTAGTTTTGGTCACTGTGGACGAGCAGATTTTGCGCTACCAGGTTCCGCACATGTGATCCTCTTTCGTGTTCCCGATTCCCTGCCCCGGAGAACGCACCAACATTGCGCTCCGGGCTATTTGGGCAAGGCGGGAACGCTGGAGAGGAGGCTGTCGACGACTTCCTCGATCTGGCTCTGGTTTTCGATGACGGCGCTCATGGTCTTGAGCTCTTCGGGATCGATCACGCGCTCGACCAGAACAACAGCGTGGCACTGAGCAACATGGTCAAGCTTCAGGCCCTCCGGCGTCTTGGCTTTGATGCTCACCTGGTCCGTGCCGAGACCCAGGAGGTCAGCGACAAGGGCGCGCATTTTGCCGGAGATAGGGCCGATTTTGGGCGCGGCGAGAATCAGAGTGGTGTCTATGTTGACGATGCGATAGCCGGAGTGCTGCAGCACTTCAACGGCCTTGCCCAGGAAGATGGCTGAATCGGCATCCTTCCAGCGCGGATCGCTGGGCGGGAAGTAGCTGCCGATGTCGCCGGCGGCTACGGCTCCCAGAAGAGCATCGGTAATGGCGTGCAGCAGCAGATCGCCGTCAGAGTGGCCGGCCAGGCCCTCCGGGTGATCCAGCGCGAGCCCGCCAATGTGCAAGGGCACACCCGGTTTGAAGACGTGCGAATCGTAGCCAAATCCGATGCGTGTTTCCATAGGTGCCGTGCCTGTCCTTGAAACTCAACCGGCGATTTCGTTGAGCCGGAATCAGCGGGCGCGCTGATGCAGGTAGAACTCGGCCAACTCCAGGTCGCCCGGCTGGGTAATCTTCAGATTAATCTGAGAGCCATGCACCACGGCCACCGGAAGTCCGGCGCGCTCGACCAGCGATGCCTCGTCGGTCCCAATAAATCCGTCGGCGATGGCCTCGGCAAAGGCGCGCTGCAAAAGGCCGTAGCGGAAGCCTTGCGGCGTCTGGGCCAGCACGATGAATTCGCGCGGTATGGTGGAGGTAATCAGCGCCCCGTGGGCGGTCCGCTCGACCTGCTTGATGGTATCGACGGCCGGCATGCCCACGATGGCCGCGCCATGTTCGATCACCGCGTCGATAGTCCGCTCGATGGTGGCGGCGTCGATCAACGGGCGCACAGCGTCGTGCACCAGAACAATATCGTCCGGCTCGGCGGCAAGAGCGGTCATGGCGTGGGAAACAGACTCCTGGCGATTGTCGCCGCCTTCCACCACGTGGACCTTGCCAGTGAAGCCGTACTCGGCAATCTGGGCCTGGACGCGCTCGATCTCCGGCTTGCGCACGGCCACAAAAATGGCCGTCACGCGCGGCACCGAAGCAAAGGCGCGCAGCGAATGAATCAGGATAGGGACCCCGTCAAGCGCTAGAAACTGCTTAGGCTGCGGCCCGGCCATACGAGTTCCAAGCCCGGCGGCGGGAAGAATCACAAATACTTGCATATCGCTTGGAGTATACAACGGATGGCATGACATTCTGCACCATTGCGCTCGGCATTTCTCGGTAGAACCATCCACGGCAAGGTCTGTCATCGCCGACGTATCATTTTGGAATGAGCCCGAAGCTGCCTCAGACGCTCGCGATTGACACAACGCTGCTCAGACCGGGACTGCGGCTGGCCGTAGGACTGTCTGGCGGAGCGGACTCGGTGGCCCTGACGCGCGTGCTGGCCGAGCGGAGCAAGGAACTGGGCCTGGTGTTGCACGCCGCCCACCTGCACCACGGGCTGCGGGGCGAGGAGGCCGACGGGGACCTGGCCTTTGCCCGGGCGCTGGCGGCGGAGCTTGGCCTTCCCTTTCACGAGACGCGGGTGGATGCGGGGACGGCGGCCAAGGAAAACGGAGAGACCATCGAAGAGGCTGCGCGGCGGCTGCGCTACGGCTGGTTCCGGCAACTGATGGCCTCGGGCGAAGTGGATGCCGTGGCCACGGCGCACACCAGCGACGATCAGGCCGAAACCGTTCTGGCGAAATTCCTGCGCGGAGCCTGGACAGGAGGGCTGAGCGGCATCTATCCAACGATCGAGTTTGCGGAGGGCAGGATTCTGCGTCCGATGCTGGGCGTGACGCGGACCGAGGTCGAGGCTTATCTGAACGCGCTGGGCCAGAAGTGGCGCGAAGACTCCTCGAACCGTCATCTCACCTTCACCCGCAACCGCATCCGCCACGAACTGCTGCCGCTGCTGGAGGGATGGAACCCGCGGCTGCGAGAACACCTGGAGCAGATGGCCACGCTTGCCCGCGACGAGGAAGCCTGGTGGCAGGCCGAAGTGGCACGACTGGCCCCACAATTGATCTTGCCGGGGCGGCCGGTACGTGGCGGAGGCCGCGCGGCAGGCGATGGCCTGGCCCTGGATGTCATACGGCTGGCCGCGCTGGCTCCGGCCCTTCAGCGGCGGATTCTGCGTTACGCGGCAGAACGGTTGGGCGTGGCAGTCGATTTCCCGTCAACCGAGGCTTTGCGCGCCATGGCGCTGACGGGACACGCCAGCCAGAAACTGGAACTGGCCCAGGGACTCTTGGCCGAGCGAACACAGAGAGAGTTGCGTCTTGCTGTGGCTGGTGGTGGTGCTCGACAAGAGGCTCCCCCCGAATACCGGATCGCAATTCCGGGCGAGGTAATGGCTCCAGCCTTCGGATTGAAGCTGCGGATCGAGGTTTCGGCTCCCGAGGCCGCGGAAGAGGTCCATAGATCCGCTACGGATCGCGCAGCCACGCTGCGCAACTGGAAGCCGGGCGACCGCGTGCTGCTGCGCTACTCGTCCGGGCCGCGCAAGGCGAAGGAAGTGCTTGAACGTCTGCGGGTTACAGGCTCCAGGAGGGCATTGTGGCCGATTCTCGAACTCGATGGCCGCATTGTCTGGATGAAGGGAGTTGAATTGGAGCCAATGGCAGGAATCCGCATTGTGGCGACCAATCTGGAGGGTGATGGCGCTAGAACTGAGTTGACGGGAATCCCCACAAATGGTTGACCTTCGGGTAGAGTTGCCGAACCAGCGTCCGTAGTGCTATGACTTTCCCTGCCCTGAGAGTAAAATTGAATGGACAGTTCTCCCAGGCAGGAGAATGGACGTGCATGCCCTGAAGATAAGTTGCGCCTTTTCGCGGCTTCGGGGAACGTGCCGCCGTCTAAAAGGAAGATGGAGATGGTGCTGGAGAGCTTTTTAGTGGCTTTTCCAACGCCGGAAGAGAGGAATCCTGGTGAATTCGACCATTAGAACGCTCATGTTCTGGGTTTGTATCATTGCCGGCCTCATGGTTCTGTTGAGCATGTGGTCGAAGAGCGCGAACATGGGCAAGGACAAGGAGATTCCTTACTCCGATCTGTTCAGCGCGGTGAAGGCGCAGCAGGTGGCTGATGCCGAGGTTCAGGGCGGCGATCTGCACGGCCATATGAAGGCCTCGCCCAAGGAACAGTTCCATACCCACGTTGGGGAGCATTACGAGCCGCTTGAGGCTGCATTTCTGACGACGGACGCCCACTTCTCCAAGAAGCCCGAACAGAATAACTACCTGTTGCAGGCACTGATCAGCATAGGCCCGTTTATTCTGCTGATCGGCATCTGGTTCTTCTTCATGCGGCAGATGCAGGCGGGCGGGAACAAGGCGATGTCGTTCGGCAAGAGCCGGGCGCGCCTGCTCTCGATGCAGCAGAAGAAGATTACCTTCAAGGACGTGGCCGGAGTGGATGAGGCCAAGGAAGAGCTGAAGGAGATCATCGAATACCTGCGCGAGCCGGCAAAGTTTCAGAAGCTGGGCGGGCGCATTCCCAAGGGCGTGCTGCTGGTTGGCCCTCCGGGAACGGGAAAGACGCTGCTGGCTCGTGCGGTGGCCGGCGAGGCGAACGTGCCGTTCTTCTCGATCTCCGGCTCGGATTTTGTGGAGATGTTTGTCGGCGTGGGCGCAAGCCGCGTGCGCGACCTGTTTGAGCAGGGCAAAAAGAACGCTCCCTGCATTATCTTCATCGACGAAATTGACGCCGTGGGACGGCATCGCGGCGCAGGCCTGGGCGGCGGGCACGACGAGCGCGAACAGACTCTCAACCAGTTGCTGGTCGAGATGGACGGCTTTGAATCGAACGACGGCGTGATTCTGGTGGCGGCGACCAACCGCCCAGACGTGCTGGACCCGGCGCTGCTGCGCCCCGGCCGATTTGACCGCCGCGTGGTGGTGGGCTTGCCCGATGTGCGCGGGCGCGAGGAAATCCTCGGCGTGCACGTAAAGAAGGTCCCGGTTTCCGATGACACCAATCTCAACGTCCTGGCTCGCGGCACACCGGGCTTCAGCGGCGCCGATCTGGCCAACATGGTCAACGAGGCAGCACTGAGCGCCGCGCGCATGAACCGCAAGCAGGTCACCATGTATGACTTCGAGGTGGCCAAGGACAAGGTGCTGATGGGCGCGGAGCGCAAGTCCATGCTGCTCACCGACGAGGAGAAGCGGGTCACAGCCTATCACGAGGCCGGCCACGCGCTGGTGTCGCTGATGCACGAGCATTCCGATCCCATTCACAAGGTCACCATCATTCCCCGCGGCATGGCTCTGGGCGTCACGATCTTCCTGCCCGGCGACCGGCACAATTACACGCGGGAATATCTGGAAGCCAATCTGGCGATTGCCTACGGCGGACGCGTCTCGGAGGAGATCTTCCTCAACCAGATGTCGACCGGCGCGGGCAGCGATATTGAAAGCGCCACCGACCTGGCGCGGCGCATGGTCTGCGAGTACGGCATGAGCCGCCTTGGCCCGCTCACCTTCGGCAAGAAGGAGGAGCAGATATTCCTGGGCCGCGAGATTGCTCAGCACAGGGACTTCAGCGAGGAGACGGCGCGGCAGATTGATTTGGAAGTGCGCCGCCTGATCGACGAGGCCTACCAATCGGCTCATGGAATCGTGGAAACAAACGCTGATGCCATGCACCGCATTGCAGCGGCGCTGCTGGAGCGCGAGACGATCGACGCCGAAGAGGTGAAGATGCTTATCGAGGGCAAGGAACTGCCGGCGCTGCGCTCGAATCTGGCGACGCCAAGCGATAAGGGCAGCGGCGACGTGCAGCAGGTACTGAAGCCGGAGGCCCGCGGCGGACCGAACTATCCAGAGGGCTCGCCTTCACCGGCGTAACGGCAAGACAGCTTCAGGCAAACAAACGCAAGAAGGGCTGCTCTCAACGAGCAGCCCTTCTTGCGTTTGATCTGATGGTTTGAGCGGTTTCGGGTTGACTGTTTACAGTCGAGATTGAGACCTGTACTCTCCCACCCATTCCGCGATGATGCTGCGGAATGGATGGGGCACCCAGCCAAAGATTCAGCGAAGAGAATCACTAAAAGATCTTGTAGCCGATGCCCATGCTGGCGCCATAGGGCGAAATGGTGGAGTTGCCCCACTGCGGCCAGTATTGATACTCGAAGTCGACAGCGCGGAAGCTGACTCGTTTGGTCAGTTTCACGTCCACGCCTCCGCCGAAGGCAAGGTCCGTGAACTTGCCGTGATCGCCGAAGGCGTCGAAGTTCATTTTCGAGTAGCCGAACAGGGCTTTGGCATAGAGCTTCGACCGCCCCAGGCGATAGACGGGATACCTGGGACCGATCAGGTAGTTGTCCTGGGAGATAGCCGCATATTCGTTGAAGCGCTGCCAGCGGCCTTCGGCCTCCAACTGCACCCAGCGGGTCAGCTTGAAATCCACATAGGCGCCAGCGCCAAACAGAGGCTGGCTGCTGGATTGCGCGACAGGGTAGCTGGGCGCTGCATTTGTCCACAGCCCCGCGTAATCAGACTGAAAGACGGAGGCCATCCCGCCAGCGGTGAGCGATAACTGGCGTGCGGTAGCCGTGGGAACCACTTGCGCACGGGCAGAAATGGCCACGACGGCGAACAGAATCGAATAGGAGAAAACACCAAATCGTCTCATAAGCAGTGGACACATTCAATCTGGACGAATACCCGTCGCCCGAAGAGCAAGTTCAGCCGAACAGATTCTGGAATCGCTGGAGTGGAATGCCTCGCGGGACACGTTCCACTCCAGCAATTCCCTATGGACAGGTGCTACTGCTCTGGCGGGTTCGAGGTGCCCGAAGTCGGCGGGGGCTCTTCGCCGGAGGCCCCCTGCGCTGCCGGTGGAGTCGTTGACGTTGACGCAGGAGCAGCGTCAGGAGGGGCAGACGGAGCTACGGGCTGGTCAGCCGCGGGCGGCGGAGCGGTCGTGGCGGCCGCAGGAACCACTGGCGCCAGCCGTGACGCATCATAGCGCTGGAGTTTGTAGAAGACAGGCGTCAGTTCCAGAGGCATCTTGTCGCGGGGATTCATGTAGGCGTAGATCTTTGCGTTCAACTGATGCACTCTGTCATCCCATGGATCCGTCTTGAGCCAGCTTCCGAGGGGCAAGGCCGGACGCTGCGTCAGGTCGTCCCAGTTCAGTCTTGGGGCCATCCTCTGCAAATCCGCCATCCAGGGTGTTCCGTCGGACTTGAGCAGCGAGTCGCCGAGCTTGGGCGTGTTCAGTGCCTTCAGCACCTTCTCCCGGTCAACCAACTGCGCATAATAGAGGCCCGCCGAGGGCAGCTTGTCCTTGTACATGGAGTTCTGCAGGTACTCCATGGCGCGCTTGGCGGCCTCCGCATTGTCGTGGTCCGAGTGATACATGTCGATGCGCTGGAAGGTTGCCTCGTCGGGGAACAGGAGCCGGTCGTTGAAGGCGTAACGGGTATCGATGTGATGGCCCATCGCAATATGGGCCAGTTCCATGGATACGACCGAAGCGATCGCTTCCTCGCTGGGCAGCGTATCGATAAGCCCTTTGCTGATCAGAATAGTGTTGCCAACCGTAGTGGCTTCAACGGTGGTAGTGAGCAGAATGCGCGTATGCACCTGGTCGGTGAAGGCCAGGTTGTTGGGCACTTGCAGGTTGATGACGATCTGATCGAGCACCGTGTTCTCATAGCCGCCAGGTGTCAGCGGCGCCACCAGCCCGGCTTCCACCAGGCGGTCGATCACATTGTTTTCAGCCTGCGTAACCCAGGCGCGCGTGGCCTGCAACGGCCCCACATCCTGCGAGTCGTCGCTCTTGTCGACCGCATCGTCCACCTTCACGCTCACGTTCTCGCTCTCCCGGGTGGGCAGCTTGAGCGAGTAGCCCCAGAAGTGTGTCTGGGCCCTAAGCCCGGTCGACTTCTTGTCGTCTTCAAGGCGCTGGGTCTCTTCCACGTAGACGGTCGCCGGCAGCCAGATTCCCGGCTGGATGTTGATTCTCCAACTGTCGAAGTGGAAGTAATAGCGCGAGTCGTCCTCGGATTTGGGAGGGGTAAAGGTGCCGTTGAGACGGACGATATTTCCGTCCTCGTCCTCGATCCAGATGCGTCCGTAGAAGCGGCCCATGCCGGATACCTTGGGGTGCACGTCGTAGACCCAGGTGCGGACCGAGCCCAGAAACTCCCGGCGCACATAGCTGAAGACATAGTGCTGATTATCGAAGCCCTTGGGATCCACAAACATCATCATCGTGAATCCAAGCGGATTGTATGTAAAGTGCGTATCCAGCTTCAGGGCCTTGCTGAGTCCGGTCATGGAACTCAACGACCCCTTGAAGAAGCCGTGCTTGTTCTTTTTGTTGCGCGGCTGGTACGACTCATCGAAGAAACCCTTGCCGAAGTCGATGCGGCTCAGCATGTACTCGTCCGAGACCGGCACCTGGTAGAGCTTGACGTCCGGCCTGGTGTTCTGGATATATGTCTCCACCAAAGGCGTGCGCTGCTGAATGTTCTTGATCAGCACCTTCTCACGAACAATGGCTTTTTCCACCAGTGCCGCCTGCTCCGGCGTGAGCTGGTGCACCTGCGAATACTTCGGCTGCTTCTTTTTTGCATACGCGCAGGTTACACACAAAGTTATGAGCAGGAAGGTGAGGGAGATCTTCCGAAACGTCATGTCAGGCTCCTAATAAACTGAGGTCTTTCAAGTCTTCATCCGGCCGCGTACGCGGTTCCGGAATCAAGCAGCTACGCAAAGCTATTGTTATTGCATGTCACCCCGAGTTTACGCCAACTGAAACGTAATCGTGATGTTGGTTGTCAGGTCCACCGCCTGGCCGTTGCGCGTGGCCGGACGAAAACGAATCTGCTGTGCCACCCGCCGCGCCTCATCATCCAGGCCATGTCCCAGGCCATGCACGATGCCCTGCACCACCACCCGGCCATTGGCCGTGAAGGTAACCCGCAGGATCACGTCGCCCTGCACCCTGAGCTGCCGGGCTTCGCTGGTGTACTCGGGCTGGGGCTTGGAGATGACTTCCAAGTTGGTGGGGGGCCGTACGACGGCCATTCTGGGGGCTGTCGCGACGGCCGTGGGCGCGGTTGGAATGCCCGCCGAGGCCACTCGGCCCCTGTTGCTGTTTGATGAGCCGGTGTTCGTTGACGTTCCTGGAACCCCAGCGGAGGCCACCCTGCCGACGACGCCGGCGCTGGAGCCGATTCTGGAGCCATTGCCGAAGCCAGCCGATCCCACTTTTCCGTGGGGCGCGATGGCCGGACCTTGCATGCCGCCATAGGGGTTGCCAATGGCCGCCACGGTGGCCGGTCCCTTGGCATTCGGATTCGGGGTAACTCCGAAGGTGTCGCCAAAGTGGACGGGTTTCGTGGAGAACTTGACGTTCTTGTCCTGCGCCGGCATGGCCGCGCCACCGAGGGCGGCCTTGGGCTGCGGGGCGAGAATCACCTGTTGCTTGGCCGCTTTAATGGCCGGCAGGGTCAGCTTGGCTTCCATCTGGATGGGTTTCAACTCGGGCTTCGGCTCCGGCTTGGGCACACTGATCTTGGGGGCCTCAAACTTCATTTCCGGAATCTTCGCCGGCTCCTGCATGGGGGGCGGAGGAGGAATCTTCACCTTGGGCGGAGGAGGAGGCTCCTTGGCGGGCATAATCAGCATCGTTTCTTCATACCTGTGCGCGTCGATTGCCCTTTTGGCTGTGGCTCCGATGTAAAGAATCAGGATCAGGATCAGGCAGTTGACCCCAATGCTGGTAACAAAGGCCCCCGTGCTGCGCTCGGGCTCAGGAAGCAATCCGAAATTGGCTCGTACTGGATATGGTTTCACTGGCATGATTTCAGCCTTCGCTCGCAGCCGCACGGGCAGCGCAGTTTCGTTTCTGTCGTGCAAAGATCAGCGGAAGCCGAAAATCGCAGTGCATTCAGGCGAAAGCTCCGACTCGCTGCGCGAGTCCTGCATAACACTTTAAATAATCTGTCAGACCGGGACAAAAACGCAACTGCGGCCTGCCGTCGCGGTCCATACTCAGTTATCTTTCCGGGATGCTGTGCTCTGCCGGACCATTGAGGGAAAGGCAGGGACTCACCGGCTCCAGTCACCGGGCCGGGAGCGAACAGCTTCGGCGCGCGCTCGATGAAGGAAAAAAAGGAAACTCGATTCACACTTGTAGCAAACAATGGAATAGAACTCGTAGACCCACAACCTTTCCCTTCCTTGCAGGGCTCTGAACAATATGGGTTTTTCGTCCAATTGAACCCTGGAAATTCAAACACACCAAATTACGTCCAAGGCATCAACCGAAGCCCGCTCGTTCGAGAGGGATACATCTAAACGACTCGCGCCTTACGGCGTCCTAATAAACGATACCCCGCGCTGGCGCGACGAGCACCAAAAAAACAACCTGCGGCACGCCGTCCTTTGACGGTCTAAAGGCGGCTGGCTTCGACTCAGCACAACCTTGCCTTATCTATTAGACTTTAGGCTATACCAAATGATGCAGGAAGGGACAGGTTTTTATGAAGATCCTGGTTACTGGCGGTGCGGGGTACATCGGTGGAACAGTTGCGGCGCTGTTGGCCGAAAACGGGCATGAGGCTGTAGCTTTTGACAACCTGAGCCATGGGCGGCGCGACCTCTTGCCGGCCGGCGTGGAGTTCGTGGAGGGAGAACTGGCTGACCGGCCCGCGCTTGAAAACCTTTTCGCCTCAGCCAAACGCCAAGGGAAGCCCTTTGACGCAGTTCTCCACTTCGCTGCTCTTATCGAAGCAGGCGAGTCCATGGTTCATCCCGAGCAGTTCTTCCGCAACAACACAGCCTCGACCCTTTCTCTGCTGGAAGCCATTCTTGCCGAGGGTCCTCGCCGGCTGGTCTTCTCCTCCACTGCCGCTGTCTATGGAGAGCCGGAAGTGATTCCAATCAATGAGGATGCACATCTGCTACCAACAAACGCCTATGGCGAGTCAAAGCTCCTGGTCGAGCGGATGCTGGGCTGGTTTCACCGCATTCACGGCCTGCGTTCAGCCGCTCTGCGCTACTTCAACGTGGCCGGCGCACCGGAGGGCCCGAACGGAATCACGCGAGGCGAAGCCCACAAGCCCGAATCCCACCTTATTCCCCTGGTTCTGGACGTCGCCCTGGGCCGGCGCAAATCGATCAAGATCTTTGGCGACGACTACCCGACCCCGGACGGTACATGCATCCGTGACTACATCCATGTCTCCGATCTGGCCGATGCGCACCTTTTGGCCCTGAAGGCACTGGAAGCTCCGGCTGCCGCAGAAAGCCGCCTGATCTTCAATCTGGGAAATGGACAGGGCTTCAGCGTCCGCGAAGTCATCGAATCGGCGCGGCGGGTCACCGGCCATCCGATCCCCGCGGAAACCTGCCCCCGCCGCGCCGGCGACCCCGCAGTTCTGGTTGCCAGCAGCGAAAAGGCCATTCGCGAACTCGGCTGGAAGCCTCGCTACACCCAGCTGGACGAGATCGTCCGCACAGCCTGGGTCTGGCATCAGAAGCGGTACGAAAGCGAAGCAAGATAAGCGGCGCTTCAGACCCGCCAGTTGTCAGCGCGCCAGCTCTGGATATGCTGCTTGATCTGGTTGCCAGTGAGTTTTTTATCGAGCGCCAGCTCGGCCAGTCCCACCACCTCGTCATCAGAGGCGAAGCGCAGGCCGATCAACTGATCCTCAGTGAGTTGCTGAATCTGCGGACGCCATTCCGCGGGAGCGAGCACTTCAAGGCGGAGCCGCTCCTCCAGCCGGATGACGCGGTCCTGCACCTTGAGCGGGTAAGTGCGCAGCTTGAAGACAGGGACGAACACAACAACCGAAAGCACCAGGAACCATCCGGCAGCGACGGGAGAAGTGTGCCAGTGGTAGATCAAATGGAAGACGGCGAAGACCAGATTGGCAAACAGAACGAACAACAACAATACGTGATACGGCGGATCCAGCCGCTTGTGATTCTTGAGATTCTGCGGGACGGACTTACTCATGCGCAACCTTCATTTCCGTCAGGCCAGAGTTGACTCTCGTGGTCACTATTGTTCCCGCGGAGCCGCCTTCATTGGCGCTGGGGGCCTGCAAACCGGCGCTCAACGGATTTTCGGCGGCGTCAGGCGAAGCTGTCAATGCAATTAGATTGTCCGGCGCCAGCTGCTGCGGATTTCTGGGGATGAGATGATAGCGTCCGCGCACAAAATAGTCCACGAATAATCCTCCGGCAAGGTACGGATTCAGAACCGCAAGGGGAACGGCATAGACAGTCGTGGTCAGCGACTCTGCGATGCTCTTGTTGGAGCGGCTGAGGCGGCGATAGCCGGGAATCTGGGGAATTTCGAAGATTGTCAGGCCGATTTCCGGATGTTTGCGCGCATAGCGGTCGAGCTTGTAGGCAAGCTGCTTGGGAGTGGTCATGCCCGCATCCGGGAAGACGCTGCGGTTGAAGGTGCCTTGAAAGTAAGAATTGAGCGTGAAGCGCGCAAAATCCGAGCAGTTATTGAAGAGGAGGTTGAAGCTGGAGTGGTTCTTGCCCAGGTTCATGCGCGCCATGAATGCGTCATCCTGCGCCTCGGTGGTCTCGAAGCGGAAGGCGTAGATGCGGCGCTCATAGGAAATACCGACCAGCTGAGTCCAGCCGCCGCTCACGAAATTACCGGGCCGCACGTCTTCTCCGAGGCCGAGCAGGTGGGCTTCACGATAGCGGCTGCGCAGCCGTCTGACGGTTTCGCCGTTTACATGCGCGGGAACCTCGGAGGCCTTCTCGACCGAATAGAGATAGGGAATCAAAGGGATTGCGACCCAATCGAAGCCGTTAATTCCCTGATAGCGGGAGATGACGGCGCCCAGTTCGCCGGATTGACAGCGGCGCAGATGGGTAGGAGTTTCAGCGCAGATGCGCTCGAAATAGATGGCATTGTGCCCGGTAGGATTCACGGAGCCGAAGAAGCCATATGGCTCCTCCATCAACAATGCAGCCTGCGCGCGGCCCAGCGCAGGAAATACAGCAAAGGCCGTCAAGACAAAAAGAGTAAATGCCGCTGTGTATAGTTTTTTCTTTGTGAGCATCTGGCCTCCATTGCCCAGCTTTTTGGATTTCCTTTCAGAGTGATCCGCTTCCGGGAAATTGACAGCATGTCCAGAGAGATGCGACAGGAACGATTCCATTTCTCACCGGGAGTTCTGTCAGGGGATCTCCGCGGGCCGCAGACTCTTCTGATATTTTTGACACAGATCGACAAGAAAAGTTGCAATGGAGGCGGTACAGGACAAGCGATTTGCAAGCGGGGCGCGAGGCCGCTAATCTGGTAGGTTGCTTCCGAAGTCCTCCGCTGCAATTTTTGGCGCGAAACGGCTTCGGGCATTCCGGTTTCTGCGAGGCGCCTCTTGAGATTTCGTAATTTGCTTCTGCTCGTGCTGCTGCCGTGTGCGACTCTGTGCGCACAAGTAACTTTGCCCAGAATCCTGGCCAGCCACATGGTGGTGCAGCGCGATCTGCCGGTGCACGTCTGGGGAATGGCGACGCCGGGGGAAGCGGTCAGCGTAAGTTTCCGTGGCGAGAACCGCACGACAACGGCGGGGGCACTGGGCCGTTGGAGTGTTTATCTGAAGCCAGGGGCGGCCGGCGGACCGTTTCAGTTGACAGTGCAAGGCACGCCGGCGCCTGATGGCGGGAGCGCCGCCGCGGCTCAGACCATCACGCTGGACGATGTGCTGGTGGGCGACGTGTGGCTGGCCTCGGGACAATCGAATATGGAGTTCAGGATGCAACAGGCGGCCACGGCCGCCGCGGACTTACCGCACGCGGACAACCCGCGCATCCGCCTGCTGATGGTGGATCGCATCGCCGCGGAGTATGCGAAGGACGACATCCAGACCAGCGGATGGACGGCATCGTCACCGGAGACAGCAAAAGATTTTTCCGCCGTGGCCTGGTACTTTGCCCGCGAGATTGAAGCGCGCGAGAAGGTGCCCGTGGGAGTGATCGATTCGACATGGGGAGGGACGATGGTCGAATCGTGGACGCGGCTGCGGGCTCTGGGCGAAGACGCCTCCCTGGCGCCGGTGTTTGTTTCCCGCGGCCGGATGACGGACCGCGAGGCCGATGCGCTGCTGGAAGACAAGGACCACCAGAAGCAGATCAGCGAGGCCAAGGCGCAGGGCAAGCCGCTACCGGAATTCCCGTGGCATCCGATGCTGAGCATGTGGGCGCCGGGCCTGCTCTGGAATGGCATGATCGCGCCGCTCACGCCGCTGCCGATCCGGGGAGTGATCTGGTACCAGGGCGAGAGCAACAGCATCATCGAGAGAGAACCGGCCCTTTATCATCGCCTCTTCCGCACCATGATCGAGGATTGGCGCAGCCAGTGGGGCGAGGGCGATTTCCCTTTCCTTTACGTGCAGATCGCGAACTTCAAGTCCGGTTCGGTCGAGGACTGGCCTCTTATTCGCGATGGGCAACTGAAGACGCTGGAACTGCGCAATACGGCCATGGCGGTGACGATCGACATCGGCAACCCGGATAACGTGCACCCCACCGACAAGGTGGATGTGGGCTTGCGTCTGGCCCGTGCGGCACGCGCTCTCAGCTATGGCGAAGCAATCGAGTACTCCGGACCGGCCTTCCGCCAGGCGACGCCGGAAGGCAGCGCCATTCGCCTCTGGTTCGACCACGCCAAGGGGCTGACGGCCAAGGGCGGCGAGTTGACTGGCTTTGAGATTGCGGGCAAGGACGGGAAGTTTTCGCCCGCGACGGCCAGCATCGAGGGGGCGACCGTCGTGGTCACGAGCCCATCGGTGGCCGAGCCGGTCACTGTGCGCTATGGCTGGGCCAACAGCCCGCTGTGCAACCTGTTCAACGGAGAGGGGCTGCCGGCTTCGCCGTTCACGTCGGCGAAATAGCGGGGTTGGCGGAGTTAGCGGAGCTAGCCTCCCGGTATGGAAGTTAATCAACTCCGACAGGGCGCTGGCTGCATAACTTTGTGCCTTCAGGTTCGTGGTCTCCCACCCATTTCACAAAGAACGTGAAATGGATGGGGCAGCCTAGATGGTGCACAAACAAGCGGTGAGAGACCCAGATCCGCTGACAACGCTAACTCCGCCCTCCACCAACTTCGCTCACTTCCTTAACGCTGTTCAGGCGCTCGCGAGTAGCGAACAACCTCAACAGTAGAAGCGGCGACCAGTCCCTCCTCGACCATGGCGTCGAGATAGGGGGTCAGTTTGGCGATCTGCTCATCTGTGGCGATGATGCTCATCTGGATTGGGGCGTCCTTGCTGTACGGCCAATGGCTGGCATGGCGAATGCGGCTGGCCGAGCCATAGCCCTCGATGCCGCGAAGTACGATGGCCTCCGCGATGCCCAACTCACAGCACTTGGCCAGAATGGCCTCATGCAAGGGCTTGCCCTGCCAGCGGTCGTCCTCGCCGAAGTGAACGCGCAACATACGAGCGGTAAACTCTTCTTTCACGGAGCTTCCCTTCCCTATTCCCTGGCGGCTGCGGGCGCAGACTCTTGCTTCCCGGCATCCAGCGCTCGATACGCGTATTTGATAATGTCCACATCAGAGAAGACCACCAGGCCCTCTTCGACCATCTGATCCACGATGGGCAGGAAGGCGCGCAGTTTTTCGGCGCTGTCGATGACGGAGAGCATGATGGAGCCGTGATGCGAGGAGACGAGCGGCTTGTCCTTGTGCAGGCGCCGGTGCGCGCCATAGCCGAGGATGCCGCGATAGACGGTAACGCCGGCAATGTCGTTGGCGCGCATCGCCTCCACCAGGGCATTGTAAAGCGGCTTGTCTTTCCAGCGGTCCTCTTCGCTGACGAAGATGCGCATGATCTGCGCCTTGCCTTCGATCTTGAGATGGGCTGGAGTGAGGGGCTTCGCGGGCTTCGAGAGCTGGGCAGGCTTGGCGACCGTCGTCTCCTGCATCTCGATCAGGCCGGTGCCAGCCAACTCTTCCAATTTGCCCAGGATCGTCTCGACCTTTTCGCGGCTCTCAATGAACTCGATCTTGATGGGCAGGCGGTCAGAGATCTCCACCAACTGCTCGGCGTGCATGTGGTGATCGGCGCCAAATCCGGCAATGCCCTTCGTCACGGTGGCGCCGGCAACGCCGCGATAGAAGAGAAAGTCGAGGATGCTGGAGTAGAGCGGAACGCCGTGGTGGGTGGCTCCATCGCTCAGGTAGATGGTGACCTTGACTGCTTTTCCGGGCTGCAACATTCAGTCTCCTCAACGAAATCAGGATTCTATCGCAAAGAGCCGCATCCGTGCATCGCGCCGCCCAGCGCTCGCCATTCAAGCCATTCGTCCGGAAGGTAAACGGGGCGCGGGAAAAGGCCTGTTTCCGCCCAAAATGTCCGAGAGACATCGCTCAGGGCCTAAAGGCCGCGTCGATTTTGCGGTACTTTCGGCACGGCTGAAGCCGTGCCCTTTCAAAACATCAACTTGCGCTGAGATTCCTTAGTTATGCTTGCCCTTCCACTCGGCGTAGGGACCATGGAAGTCTTCGATTGCGCCGTCCTCGAAATGCCAGAGGCGGGTGGCGACTTCGTCGATGAGGTCGTGGTCGTGGGTGACGAGAAGGACGGTGCCTTCGTAGCGCTGGAGGGCGATGTTAAGGGCGTTGATGGCTTCCAGGTCGAGGTGGCTGGTGGGCTCGTCGAGGATGAGGATGTTGGGCTTGGTGAGGATGAGCTTGCAGAAGGCCAGGCGGGCCTGTTCGCCGCCGGATAAGGCGTCGGTCTTCTTGTCGCCCTCTTCGCCGCTGAAAAGCATCTGGCCGAGGATGCCGCGAATGTCTTCGATGTGGGCATCGGGCTTCCAGCCATGGAGCCAGTCGGCCACGGTGTAGCCGCGCTCGATGGTCGCGCCCACGTCCTGCGGGAAGTAGCCGACCTGCGCGGCATGACCCCAAACAACTTCGCCCGCGTCCAGCGAGAAATCCTCGTCGGCAAGGCCGGGAAAGTTGGCCAGAAGGCTTCTGAGGAGCGTGGTCTTGCCTGCGCCATTGCGGCCGACGAGGCATATCTTCTCGCCGCGCAGGACGTTGGCCTCAAAATCGTCAATCACCGTCAGATCGCCGTAGGTCTTGACGATGTGCTTGAACTCAAGCGCGTGCTTGCCGCTGGGGCGCTCCTGGTCAAAGCGGATGTAGGGGCGCGCGATGTTGGAGCGGGCGAGATCGTTGGTTTGCAGGCGCTCGACTTCCTTGCGGCGGCTGGTCACCTGACTGGAACGGGTTCCGGCGGCGAAGCGGGCGATGAAGTCGTTGAGCTGGTCGATCTTCTTTTCGCGCTGCTCGTTCTGCGCCTCCAGAGTGGAGCGAATCTGCGTCTTGGCCATCACCATTTCGTCGTAGCCGCCGGTGTAGGTGATGATGGTCTGGTAATCGATGTCGGCGGAATGAGTGGTGACGGTGTTGAGGAAGTGGCGGTCGTGGCTGATGACGATCAGCGTGCCGTCGTAGTTGTTCAGGAAGTCCTGAAGCCAGTGGATGGAGTCAAGATCAAGGTGGTTGGTGGGCTCGTCGAGCAGCAGCGCCTGGGGCTTGCCAAAGAGCGCCTGGGCCAGCAGCACGCGCATCTTCTGGCCGCCCTGCAACTCGCTCATCTTGCGCTCGTGGGCTTCGTCGGAGATGCCCAAGCCCTGCAGCAGCACGGCGGCGTCGCTCTCAGCCGAGTAGCCGTCCTCGTCGCCGATGACGCCTTCCAGCTCGCCCAGCTTCATGCCGTCGGCGTCGGTCAGTTCCGGTTTTTCGTAGATGCGGTCGCGCTCTTCCATGGCGGCCCAGAGCCGCTTGTTGCCCATGATGACCGTGTCGATGACGCGATAGGCATCGAAGGCGAACTGGTCCTGGCGCAGGACGCCGAGCTTGCGCGGGCGGACGACCGAGCCCTTTTGCGCTTCAAGTTCGCCGGTGAGAATCTTCATGAAGGTGGACTTGCCGGAGCCGTTGGGACCGGTGAGGCCGTAACGGCGGCCGGGTACAAAGCTCACGCTCACATCCTCGAAGAGCACCTTCGAGCCGTAGCGCATGGTCACATTGCTGACACTGATCATTCGTTTCTTATTCCTATATGTGGGCCGCACTAAGGTAACGGCTGCGGGGCCGGAGGATGCCGGGGGTTGAATGAAGGTTTTGGGCGCGCTCGCGGGCGACCCGCGAGATATGCCGCACTTCCATTTTCTCATAAGAGCGGCGGCGAGGACTAAACGCAACAGAAGCAACAATTCCCGGTTCTTTCCGCGCTGAATCCATGAGAGATGCAACCACAAGCCGCGCGACTCTTTCGGCCAGATTACGTCTATAGGGACAGGACGGATCTCATTTCGCCGCGCCCGGAGGGATTTGCAGACCAGGGATCAAGGCCGGCTGCAAGCGGAATTGCCGGGCTCGGGCGCGAGGACCGCCAGCCAGACGGGTTTGCCCGCTACTGGCTATACTGTTAATAGGCATTAGGGCGGTTCTCCAATAGATTTACTCTATCGAGCATCTTACGAGATGGCTTTTTTCTTGAGGAAAAGCCGCTCAACGGGAGTGCCTCCGGTGTATAGCAATTGGAGAACCGCTGTAATCCACAACCCAGCCCCAAGGCTGGTCACGCGACGAGGTCATTGAACCCATGAAATCACTCTTCGAACGGCTGCGTTCGCGCCGTCTTGCTTCAGTGTTTATTCTGCTTGCCACGCTCTCTGCCGCCATTGTGGCCGGATCCTTCGCGGCTCACGGAGTCCGCGGGCAAGAGAAACAGAACGACAGCACCGACGCCACTCCTCTTAAAGTGGTCAATTCCACGGTGCCTCCCAACGAGTTTGTGAAGATCGCCCAGAAGGTTGGGCCGGCAGTGGTCAACATCAACACTCAGACGCAGCCCAAACAGTCCGCTGCAAAGGGCCGCGGAGGCTTTCGTGGCGGCATTCGACCCATGCCCCAACAGCCTGGTGACGATCAGGACGAGGATCAGCAACAGCCGCAAGGCCAGGGACAGGGCAACTTGCAGGACTTTCTGAACCGCTTTTTTGGCGGACAGATGCCCGGCGGGCCCGATATGCAAGGCGGAGATGAGGGCCAGGTGCGCGAATCGCTGGGCTCGGGTTTCATCGTCGATCCCAAGGGCTACATCATCACCAACTATCACGTCATCGAGAAGGCCGACAAGATTTTCGTCAAGCTCTCGACTGACCCAGACGGCGCAACGGATGAGGGCCGCCCGGCGCGGGTGGTCGGCTTCGACAAGTCCACGGACCTGGCGGTCATCAAGATCGAGACCAGCACGACGCTGCCAACCGTGAAACTGGGCAACTCCGACATGGCTCAGGTGGGCGACTGGGTAGAGGCAATCGGCAGCCCGTTTGCTCTTTCGCAGACCGTCACGGCAGGCATCATCTCGGCCAAGAACCGCTCCATCGACAAGAGCGCGAGCGGTCAGTTCCAGCACTTCATCCAGACGGATGCGGCCATCAATCCGGGCAACTCCGGCGGGCCGCTGCTGAATATGAACGGCGAAGTGATCGGCGTGAACACCGCCATCTTTACGCAGTCAGGCGGTTACGAGGGCCTGGGCTTCGCCTTGCCATCGAACACTGTGGCGCAGGTTTACAACGACCTGATCAGCCCGAGCCACAAGGTGACGCGCGGCTCGATCGGCATCGAGTTCAAAGTTGAGCTGCCAGGCGCGGTCAACCGCATCTACGGCTTCAAGAACGGCGTGCTGGTGAGCAGGATTCAGGCGGGCGGACCGGCGGAAAAGGCCGATTTGAAGCCCGGCGACATTATCACCACCATCGACGGCCGGCCGATCAAGGACGGCGACGACCTGGTGAATGAGATTGCCAGCCGCAGGGTCGGCTCAACGATTCGCCTGGGCTATCTGAGAGATGGCAAGCAGGCAGACACCACGGTCTCCATCGGCGACCGGGACAAGGTCTTTGCCGACCTGAATGGCGGGCAGGCCGAGGTGAATCCGGACGAGAAGGGCGATGTGGGCGAAAGCAAGCTGGGCATCGTGGTCCGCGAGGCTACCGCTTCAATGGCCGCCAAGCTGCACACTCCTGGGGTCGTGATCCAGTCGGTGCGAGCCGGCTCGTTCGCCGACCTGAAGGGACTTGCGCCTAACTTGGTCATAACCCGCATCAACAAGCAGCCCACGAGCACCAAGGAACAGTATGATGCCGTGGTCCGCAAACTCAAGAGCGGCGATGACGTGGTTTTCGAAGTTGTGGACCCGCGCCATCCCGACTATGGCATCAACTACTTGGGCGGAACGCTGCAGTAGCGTTCCGAGGCGCGCCGGAGACGCATTCCTGTTTTCGGCGCACCTCGGAACCCGGTAGATCTTTGATACCGGCCGCATTTTTCCCCTTGTGGGAATGAGTGAGAATTCGATAAGTTAGGACAGATTGTCCGGCCAAGTCTGTTTTTGAGAGGTGAAATCAACATGCTATCTTTTCGAGCAAGCTTGGCATTTGTCTTATTCGCGGCTTTGGCCGCCACACCGGTTTTCGGCGCCAGGGTTCATCACTCCGCCGCCAAGAGCCATGCCACGCACAGCGCCAGCACGACGCACACGAGCCACGCAGCGCACAGCCGCCATGCCAGGCACAGCGCCGATACAGCTGATAGCGCCCCGGTTGCGCGCGGCAGCCGCGCCGCGGGACGCCGCAGCCACAAGACACCGGCCAAAACACGATCGCATGGCCAACAGGCAATCGACTCAGCCCGCGTGACGCAGATTCAGCAAGCCCTGATCCGCGAGCATTATCTTAGCGGGGAAGCCAGCGGCAGTTGGGACGAGACGACCAGGGTCGCCATGGTGAAATATCAGGCCGACCAGGGATGGCAAACGAAGCTGACGCCCGACTCGCGGGCACTGAAGAAGCTCGGCCTCGGCCCAGATTACTCCAATGCGATCAATGCGAAAGATTCTTCCTTCGCAGTCCCGCGACCGGCAAACACGATTCCGGCGGAGCAGAAACAGGGATTTGCCGCAGCAGCGGGTGTCACCCCGGAACAGTAATTTGGATGGGTTTTAGCAGACGCGGCGCTTTTCGGCAATACCGAGAAGCACAAACCAGATAACCGCTGGCGAGGATCATCCCCTTCAGGCCAGATTGAACTTTGCGTCGTCCCCAAGCACTTTTCATTCCAGACAAGCATGGCCGCCATTGGGCGGCCATGCTTGTCTTTGTGCGTTGCATCAATCAGCCCAGGTCTCTGACCGCATAATTCTGTAGCTTCAGGTTCATGGTTTCCCACCCTTGCGCCAGAAAAAAGCGAAAGGATGGGGCGCGGTCAGCGGCCTAGAAGTGGAATGACGGCATCCCCTGCAGCAGGAACTCATAGCGCGGGCGCAGGGTGTCGGGGCCGGAGGTAATGGCGCTGTCCAAGTGGATCAGCTCATCGTCCTTGCCGCACTTTGGCCATACCGGCAGTCCAGGGCCATTGGGATTGCCGGTCCTGGCGAAGTTGGTCCAGTAGCTCATGAACTGGTCGCTCAGCTTGCGATCCTCGGGGCGAACCGTCTCGCCGGGACGCGTGTCCAGCGTGCCAAAGACATACTCGATGTCGTCGGAGTGGAAGACAAAGGTTCCGGGATGGAACTTGCTGGGCAGCGCGGGCAGCTCAAAGTGATAGCGATAGACCGGCGATTCACCGGTTTTTTTGTGGGCCTCGATCCACTTCCAGGTGCTGAAGGCGATGAAGGAGTCGCCACCGTAGTCGATGGCGGAACGAAGCGCCTGTGCATCGGTATCGCCGGGATAGAGCTTGAGAAACTCGGCCGAGCGCTCCTTGTAGAGTCCGGCGGCCATTCCCTTCCACTGCTCCGCAGTTATGCCGCGCGTGCCGAAGAAACTGCCCTCGTCGCGGTTCCAGCCAGCCAGCAGGGGCACATGCGCCTGCCGTCCAGCGGCGTAGGTCTCTTCCACGGGCTCGGTAAGCAGCTTGCCGTCAATATCCGGAGGAAAGCCAACCGCTCCCTTGCTCTTGACGGCGGCAAGAATCTTATCCGTGGGCAGAGCGCGCAATTCCTGAAGGGACTTGACGCCCAGCGAGGCCACCCAGTCTCCATCCGCCTTTTCGCGCTTTTCCAGCGAGTCGTAGGCGAGGGTGCTGCTGAAGGCAGCGCCGCTTTCGCCAATAGCCTTGTGGAAGAGGCCTCTGGCCGCGGGCGACGCCATCAGCGTGCTGACGGCAAAGGAGCCGGCGCTTTCGCCGAAGATGGTCACATTGCCCGGATCGCCGCCGAAGCCTGCGATGTTGGCTTTAACCCATTTCAGCGCGGCCACCGTGTCAAGCAGGCCGTAATTGCCTGCCGCGCCGTTGGCCTCTTTGGCCAGATCGGCCGTGGCCAGGAATCCGAAGACCCCCAGGCGATAGTTTATGGTGACCAGAACAACGCCCTTCGTGGGCAGAAAATCGCCATTGTGCCGCGGCTCAGAACTGCCGCCGCCAGAGTAGCCGCCGCCGTGAATCCACAACATCACCGGCAGTTTGCTGCCTGCCTTGGCGCTGGCGGGCGCATAGACATTCAGAAAGAGGCAGTCTTCGCTCTCGCCGCTGTCCTGAAAGATCATGTCGTCAAAAACGTGGCCCTGGGCGCAATGCGCGCCGAACTTGGTTGCATCGCGCTCGCCGCTCCACCTGGCCGGCGGCTCGGGCGCCTTCCAGCGAAGATCACCCACCGGAGGCGCCGCATAAGGCACGCCGAGAAACGCCTTGACCTTGCCGTCATTGATGGCTTTGCCGCGAACCTTGCCCTGTTCGGTTTTAACTGCCAGCGAGTCGGCATGAAGTGGAGCAGAAAACCCCGCCACCAACCCTGCAATAACCAACGCACACACCGTTTCAATTCCCGATCTCATAGAAAAAAAGCCTCCCCCGCAACACCATATCAGGACGAGGCGAAGATTGAGCAAGTTTCAAAAAACTCAGACGAAAGACAAGCGCATTTACTTACCGATGACGTCGATGGCCGCGATAGTCGTTGCCGGCGGCATGCAGGAGTTCGTGTCACAGGCCTGATAGCGGAGTTTGGCCTCGATCAGGTGCTCGCCGGCAGCAGCCACGATGCGCGCCCGAATGATGAATTCGCCAGCGTAGACGCTGAGCTTCGTCCCTGGATCGATGGGCAGCACGAATTTTGTGCCGGGCGGATAGACGGCCTTTTCAAGGCTCACGCCGGAGCCCTCGGGAATCGTGAAGGTGGTGGGGATGAGTTCCTTTTCGCTGGGCGTGTGGGAGTTGATGTGCCGGCCCGGCGCGATGCGGAAGTGGAGCGCTACCTCGGTTGGCTTGCCTGCGGGGATGGTGATCTGCTCGGGATAGAGATATTGGACGGCTGCGGTTTTTGCCAGAGGCCGCGCGGACCTCTCGACCAGCACATCCTGCCCGCGCGCCAAAGCAGCAGACAAAATGAAGGCCGCAAAAACGACCGCCGTGCAACTTATCCTGTTCATCCGGAGCATCAGTCCACACCAACCTTGTGGTTATTATCAAGAAGACCTTGAGGTCCGTGCTCTCCCACCCTAGCCGCAAAAACAAGAACGCGGCGAGGATGGGGCACCCATAACGATAATTTCATTTTCCCAGCGCCTTGCGGATATTGGCTTCAATCTCGTCCTTTGAGGTCAGACCCATTTGAGCAGCCACCACGATTCCGTTGCGGTCCACAAAGAAAGAGGTGGGCAGCGCATCGAGGCCGCCGTAAGGCTTACTAATCGAGTCGGCATCGAGCAGCACGGGGTACGGCATGTGCATCCGTTGGACGAAGCTCGCTATTTCGCGTTTCTCGCCGCTCAGCCTGACGGGATCGCGGCTGTCGAGGTCGTCGGCGGAGATGGCCAGGACTTCAAAGCCCTGTGGCGCATATTGGTTGCGCAAGTCGATCAGCCAGGGAGTCTCGATCCGGCACGGAGCGCACCAGGTAGCCCAGAAGTCGAGCAGGAGCGCCTTCCCCTTATAGTCGGCGAGCGACACTCTCCTGCCGCTGAGGTCTTCGAGCGTGAAGGCCGGAGCGGGCTTTCCCTGCAAAGGAGAGACATACTGGGGCGCGGCCCCGGCGGCGTCAGGCGCCAAATTGGCCTTAGCGGTCGAGGCCAAGGGCCGCTGAGCGGCCTGCTTGCGGTACTTCCAGTTCGTCCAGCCGGCCAGGGCAAAGGCGGCCAGGATGAGCAGTACGGCGGTGAAGACCAGTGTGTTGCGCTTCAAAGGGTTTCGCCTCTTCTCCTTATTGTACGAGCGGACGAGCCGAAGGCCGTCAGATGCACCGCAGCGTGGTCGAACCAATAGCCCTTACCCCGCGCCTTCCTTCATGCGCGGACCCGCCAAAGGCAGTTGGCCGCACCGCAGGTGCCCAAAGGCGGTTAGCCGCACCGAAGGTGCCCGTACCGCAGGCGGTGGAAGCTGTTACCATCAAAAACCGATGAGCGAAGAAGAGAATCCGTCCAGTTTTGAAAGCCGTGAAGCAGGCGGCATGAAGCTGACAGCACACGAACCAGCGGCGTTGGTCCGCACCGAGGCGGCCGCGCTGGAGGCGCTGGCCACGCGCCTGGAAGGGCCGATGGCCGCGGAGTTCCAGCGAGCCGTCGAGCTGATTCTGCGCTGTGGCGAAAGGCGCGGCCGCGTGGTGCTGACCGGGATGGGAAAGAGCGGAATTATTGCGCAGAAGATCGCCGCCACGCTCAGCTCCACCGGCTCTCCGGCCCTGTTCCTGCACCCGGCCGAGGCTGTGCATGGCGACATTGGCATGTTGATGACGGACGATGTGGTGGTGGCGCTCTCAGCCAGCGGCGAGACCGAAGAGATTCTGCGCCTGCTGGCCACGCTGAAGCGCAAGGGCGACGCGCTCGTCAGCTTCTGCTGCAATCCTCATTCAACCCTGGCCGAGGCCAGCGACGTGGCGCTGGATTGCAGCGTGGAGCGCGAGGCAGGAGCGCTGAACCTGGCGCCCACGGCTTCAACGACCGCCATGCTGGCGCTTGGGGACGCGCTGGCCATCGCGGTCAGCCTGCGCAAGGGCTTCCGCGCGGAGGATTTTGCCGAGTTGCACCCCGGCGGCAAGCTGGGCAAGCGGCTGGCCAAGGTTCGCGACCTGATGCACGCAGGCGACAAGGTGCCCGTAGTCGCGCCCGCGACTTCGATGACCGACGTGATCTACGAAATGTCGTCGAAAAAGCTGGGCATTACGACCGTGCAGGAAGAGGGCAAACTGCGCGGCGTCATCAGCGACGGCGACCTGCGGCGGCTGCTGGAGCGCGAGGGCGGCGCGGCGCTCAGCAAGACGGCCGGAGAGGCGATGAACGCGCATCCGCGGACCATTGCGGCGAACGAACTGGCCGCCACGGCGCTGAGGATTCTGGAAGAGCGGAAGATCACTTCGCTGGTGGTGGTGGATGCAGAGAACAAAGTTGAAGGCGTGCTGCATCTGCATGATTTGTGGGGCGTGGAAATGATTTAGAGGCAGGGATTAGAAACTTTGCATTCGAGCAAGGATCATAATTGCGCTGAATGGCAGCAGAGTAACGATTGAATTCTGAGGGAGAAAGCTGTGAGTGAACGTCTGATGACTGTCGCAATCACTGGGACTTTATCAAAGCCCCGCGAGGAGTTCGCTACCCGTATCGATTCGACTTCAAATGCGCGCTTTGTAACAAAGGTGGCCGGCGACACAGACTACTTGGTGGCTGCGCGATTTGACACAGCTAAGGCCCGCAAGGCAGCTATATTCGGAGCCACAATCATCACGGAACAGGACCTCGAATCTTTTCTGACGGACGGATACTTCCCACCGAGAGCCCATCGTGACACCCATGTTTCAAATTGGCCAGAGATCACCTGGACAGAAGTAGTTGCAGACCCCTATATTTATCTCGTCGAATATGAAGATGCAGGTGGTGACAAGTCCATTCGGTATGTCACCGTGACTATGCGCGGGAGAAACCAGCAGGGTATAGAGTACTTTGAAGCTTTCGATGGGTTAGCAAAGAAAACCTTCCGTGTTGACAGGGTTATATCGATGAAAAAGGTAGCGATTTCGGAACCTGAATCCAAGGCTGTGAATTGAGCAAGACCGCACTGATTACCGGCGCATCCAGCGGCTTTGGGCTGCTGACTACAGTTACGCTGGCGCGGCGCGGCTGGCGCGTGATTGCCACCATGCGCGATCTGGCGCGGCGCGAAAGGCTGGAGACGGCCGCGCGCGAGGCCGGAGTTCTCGACCGCATCGAGTTTCTGGCGCTGGACGTGACGGACAACGAACAGATCGCCAAGGTTGCCGCGGAGATTGCGGCGCGAACGGATGGGGACAAGGCAGCGCGGCTCGACGCGCTGGTCAGCAACGCGGGCTTTGCCGTGGGCGGATTTACGGAGGACGTTTCCGACGCGGAGCTGCGCAAGCAATTCGACACGAACTTTTTCGGCGCGACGGCGGTGGTGCGGGCCTTTCTGCCGCAGTTCCGGCGGCAGCGCTCGGGGCATATAGTGATGACTTCGTCCATCTCCGGGCGCATGGGCTTTCCAGGGGTGAGCAGCTACGTGGCCTCGAAGTTTGCCGTCGAAGGATGGGCCGAGACCTTGCGGCTGGAGATGAAGCCGCTGGGGATTCAGGTGGCGCTGGTGGAACCCGGATCCTTTGAGACCAATATCTGGTCGAGCGGCGCGACGATGGCAAAACAATCGCTCGACCCGCAGTCGCCCAATGCCGCCCGCGCTCAGCAGTTGATAGGCCGCATGAAGAACGGCAAGCCGAAGGCCGACCCGCAGATTGTGGCCGACGGCATTGCGGCGATTCTCAGCGACCCGCGCCCCCGGCTGCGCTACGTTTTCGGACGAGACGCGAAGATTGGTCTGCTGCTCAAGCATCTGCTGCCTGCAAGCGTCGCGGAATGGCTGCTGATCAAGGCCAGCGGGATCGCTGCGTAGGTTCCGCCGCGGCGACTAGAGCAAAACCAGAGCAACTGTACACAGAATCCATGTCCTCAAGTGGCTTTTTCCTCAAGAAAAAGCCATCTTCCCGGCTCTCAACGAAGGGCACGTTTACTCTGGTTTTGCTCTAAGATAATTTCATGCAAGATGTTTCCCTTCGATCTTTGGCGTGGATGCTGATGATTTTCGCCGCGGGAGCCACGGCTTCGCTCTCCGCACAGACGGCGCAACAGCCGGCGAACCAGACCGGCACGAGCGCTGTTGCGCCATCTGCCGAAGCCAAGCCTCCCGCAAAGCCAAACGACGCAATCACACCCACGCCAGGGCGCGCCGAAATGCTGCGCGGGGCGTACGGGCCGGATCGCGCCAACAACGACCTGCTCTATTACCACCTGGACATCCGCGTCGATCCGGAAAAGCAAATCATCAGCGGGAAGAACACCATCCGCTTCAAAATGATCGAGAATGGCACGCGCATCCAGCTCGACCTGCGCGATACGCTCGCCATCGACAAGATTCTCTGGGGCACGACGCCGCTCAAGTACGAGCGCGACACGGGCGCGGTCTTTGTGGATTTTCCGCGAACGCTGCGCGCCGGCCAGGTCTATTCCATAGAGTTTTATTACTCCGGCCATCCGGATGAGTATGGACGCTTTGGCGACATCACCTTCAAGAAGGACGCTGCCGGGCACGCATGGATCAACACAGCCTGCGAGGGCGACGGCGCGAGCATGTGGTGGCCCAACAAGGACCAGTGGCGCGATGAAGTCGAGAACATGGACATCAGCGTCGCCATTCCCAACGGCCTGGTGGATGTATCGAACGGTAAGTTCGTGGGCAAGACAGACTTGGGCGACGGCTATACGCGCTGGGATTGGCACGTAAGTTATCCGATTAATAACTACGATGTCTCGCTGAATATCGGAAATTACGTTCACTTTTCTGACAAGTTAGGCGATCTGCCGCTGGATTTCTATGTACTGCCTGAGGACTTAGATAAGGCGAAAGTACAGTTTGCGCAGGCCAGGGGGATGCTGCGGGCGTACCAACATTACTTTGGATCTTATCCCTTTGCGAAGGATGGATACAAGCTGATTGAAGCGCCGTACGCGGGGATGGAGCATCAGAGCGCGGTAACTTACGGCAATCTTTTCAAAAACGGCTACATGGGCCGCGACTGGACCGGCGTGGGCATCAGTCTGCGCTTCGACTTCATCATCATTCACGAGAGCGGGCACGAGTGGTTTGGCAACAGCATTACGGCAGCCGACCCGTCGGATATGTGGATTCACGAGGGCTGGACGACATATCTGGAAGGCCTCTACGTGGAATACCGCTGGGGCACGGGCGACGCAATTAAGTATTTGAATGGCCTGAAGCCGAAGATTGAGAATCTGCGGCCCATCGTGGCCGAGCGCGGCGTGAATGCCGAGCCGACCGAGGACCAATACTTCAAGGGCGCGTTGATGATCAATACGCTGCGCAGCGTGGTAAATGACGACGCGAAGTGGTGGCCGCTGCTGCACGGCTTCTATCAGCACTTCAAGTATCAGAACATCATGACCGAGGACGTGGTGGCGTACTTCAACCAGCAGACCGGGATGAACCTGACACCGATCTTCGACCAGTATTTGCGGCACGCGCAGATTCCGCGGCTGGAGCTGCTCTTCGGCGAAGCTCCGGGGATGGTGATGTACAAGTGGCGAGCCGATGAAGAGAAGTTCGCCATGCCGGTGCGCGTGGGCGCGCCGGGAGCCTGGCAGATCATTCATCCGACGACCGAGTGGCAGTGGATGAAGACGCCGCTGACGAAGGAGCAGTTTCAGGTGGCGACGGATATGTATTACGTGGACGTGAATAAGCAGTAAGTCACGGAGGGGCGTCCGGCGCTCTTTTCTCGAGGGCTAACATCCCGTGATAAAGGTCCAAACTGCCGAATAACATCTCTCAGGGGCTAAACGAAAGGCGGAAAAACCTGGATTTGGGTAAAACTGGCGGAGATGTTCTTCCGGAGCTAAAAGGAAGCTGGCTGCGGACTGATCGAAATGAACGGAAGGTGCCCAGATTCGCGAGAAGTTCCGCGTCGGCTGATACCGAGACCTTCGCCAGCGCATCTAATCGGAGGAGGTTTCAGCCCATGCGAACCGCATTTTCCATACCATCCATCGCGCTCCTCAGTTTAGCCTTCGCCGTCTGCGGCCAGAACGCCCCCGGCCAGGACAGCCAGACCCAACCCCCTCCGCAACCGACCGACACATCCCAGCCTCCCGCCCAGCCTCAGTCCCAGCCCCAGCAGCGCAGCCCCGGTGGCGACGTTGGCAGCGGCGCAGGAGACATCGGCAAAGGAGCCGCCAAGGGGACCGGCGCCGCAGCCAAAGGAGTCGGAAAAGGCGCGGGCGATCTGGTCACCCTCCATCCCGTAGACGCCGCAGGCAATGTCGGAAAGGGTGCGGCTGTTGCCGGCAAGGACGTCGGCGTTGGCGCCGCCAAGGGAACAGGCAAAATTGCCAAGGGCACAGGCCGGGGTATTGGCAAGATATTTCACCATCGCCATAACTCGCAGACGCCGCCGGTTCCATCTGAACCACAAAACTAGCCAAGGACTTCGCTCTTGAAATCCCTTTGTTTACGGGGCCAGCCTTAACAGCTTGTGGTAAAAGTCCAAATTGCTTGGAAACACCCTCTGGGGCTAGAGAGCCCCAATTTTATCAAGCAGTTGCGGCACAACTTTGGTCGTGCTCTCACGCTTCGTGCAACTCCGAATGGCTTTTTCCGCAGCCGGTGAAGCCCGTGCTCATCAATATGAACCTTCGCCTTCCGGAGTTTTTCTGCGCGGCGGCGGTGCGGGTAAACTAGAAGCATGGCAGAGATTCAGCGCAGAAAATCGGTTACGGTCAAGATCGGGCAGCTTCGCGTAGGTTCGGAGGCGCCGGTCGTCGTGCAGTCGATGACCAACACCAGTACGGCGGACGTCGCCACCACTGTTGAACAGGTTGCGGCGCTGGCGCTGGCGGGCTCGGAGATTGTGCGCGTCACGGTGAACAACGACGAGGCCGCGGCAGCCGTTCCGCAGATTGTGGAGCAGTTGGACAAGCGCGGAATCCATGTGCCGATTGTGGGCGACTTCCACTACAACGGCCATCTGCTGCTGAAGAAGTTTCCCGAGACGGCGCGGGCGCTGGCCAAGTACCGCATCAACCCCGGCAACGTGTCGATTGGCCGCAAGGACGACGATAACTTCCGCATCATGATCGAGTGCGCACTTGAGAACCAGAAGCCGGTGCGCATCGGGGTGAACTGGGGCTCGCTGGACCAGTCGCTGCTGGCGCGCATGATGGACGAGAACAACCGCCTGCCGCAGCCTCTGACGGTAAACCAGGTGATGATGGAGGCGATGGTGACGAGCGCGCTGGAGTCAGCCGCCGCCGCCGAGCACTACGGGCTGGGGCACGACCAGATTCTGCTGTCGGCCAAGGTAAGCGGGGTGCGCGACCTGATCGACGTGTACAAGAACCTGGCCGCGCGCTGCGACTATCCGCTGCACCTGGGGCTGACCGAGGCGGGGATGGGCGCGAAGGGGCTGATCGCCTCGACTGCGGCCCTGGCGCCGCTGCTGCTGGCCGGCATTGGCGATACGATTCGCGTGAGCCTGACGCCCAGACCGGGCGGCGACCGGACGGCAGAGGTTTTTGCCGCGCAACAGGTGCTGCAGTCGCTCGGAATTCGCAGCTTTGCGCCGCAGGTGACAAGCTGCCCAGGGTGCGGGCGGACGACGAGCACTTACTTCCAGAAGCTGGCCGAGGAGATTCAGAACCACATTCGCGCTTCCATGCCGGAGTGGCGGAAGAAGTATCCGGGCGTGGAAGAACTGCAACTGGCAGTGATGGGCTGCATCGTGAATGGACCGGGAGAGTCGAAGCACGCCAATTTGGGGATCAGCTTGCCGGGAACCTTCGAGGAGCCGAAAGCTCCGGTGTATGTGGACGGGAAGTTCTCGACCACGCTGCATGGAGATAACATCGCGGCGGAGTTTGAGGAGATACTCGATAAGTATGTCGAGAGCCACTACGGGCAGAAGGAATAGAGCGCGTAGCTGGCGGGAGTGCGGTGACAGCTTCTACTGAGCCAGGAACGGATTCTCAATTCGCACGCCCTCAACCACTTGCCCGTGCTGAAGATCCTCCGTATACAGCGTTCTGCAGCCAGCATCCAACGCCGAGGCAATAATCAAACCATCCCAAATGGAAAAGCCATATCGCTCACTGATGCGCTGCGCCTGAAGAAACGTCTCATAGGTGAGTGCGCTGGGATTCGGGCACATCATGGTTGTACCAAGAATCACCCGCTTCACCTCACTCCAACTCATTTTGAATTTGGTGCATGCCACGGAAGTCAGTTCGTTCAAGACTTGAACGCTGATCACGCCCCCGAGAAGCAGGATGCGCTCGGCGGTTAAGGTTTTATCGCCGGAGGGCGTGAATGCGTACAACACAACATTCGTATCGAAGAATGGGAGAGCGCTCATGCTTTCCCAGTCCCGGCAGATTTGAGCACCTCAAGGTCGTACAGCTCCGCGCGATTGAATTTGTAGCCCGGAGGCAGAGGCCGCCTGAGCTGGCGAATCATCTCCAGCGCTTCAAGCTTTCGCGGATCACGCTCGACTTCAAATTGCCGATTGCCTTTCACACTGATCTCGATCTCGTCGCCTTGCTGTAACTTGAGCGTCTTGACCAGCGCGGCAGGTAAACGTACAGCTAGACTGTTTCCCCACTTTGAAACCTGCATGACGGCCTCCACGGATAGACATTCATTATTGTATATCCATTTCCGACGTAAAAGGGATTATTCTTCACTTCCCTTCCCTGCGGATTTGCGCTAGGATGGCGGCAATCTTCTTTGGAGAACTTCTGTGGTTCTGAGGCGATTTGGCTGGGTTGCGCTTTTGGCTGTGGGATGGCCCGGGATGGCGCTTGCTGGCAAGCCTATGCCATGCGTGACGGCCGAAGAAGCGACCAAACTTATCGACAAGGACGTGTGCGTTTCGGCGCACATTTATGACGTCGTGGAGCTGCCGGATGGGACGCGGTTTCTGGATGTGTGCGCGCCCGAAACGCCGGACGCCCAGTGCAGATTTACACTGGTGAGCCTCTGGTTGGACCGCGAGGAGGTGGGCGAACTGCGCAAGTACCGCGACATGAACGTGCAGGTGCGCGGGATTGTGCGGCCGATGCACGGCCGGGCGGGGATCGTGGTGAGCCATGCGCGGCAGTTCTACGGCGGACCGCCGAAGTTCAGGCCCAACCCGAGGCTGGCGCGCGGCTTCAACGGCGAAGCGGAGCGTCCGCCGCTCTACGATCCGAACCTGCGCTCGCAGGGCGGGCATCGGGCCTTCATGAATACGCGAGATAGAGAGACGCTGCCGGGGAAGTAACGTCAGCTTCTAGCTGCTCCGTACGGCCCCAGCTTTGACGGCGGACCGAAGATTCGGACAAGCCATAGGCGACAGTTACAGATCAGCGATTCCGGAGGGAGCCGGGGGGCTTCAGCCCCCTCAGAAAAGGCCAAATATCGAGGCCTTTAGGCTCGGACCGTGGAGACTCGCAACAAATACGCCTGTAGTCCTAGGAACTGGAAGCTATCTCTTCCAGCGGCGGAGCGAAGCGGGAGCCGACGCGGAGAATGATGCTGGAGACGATCAGAGCAATGAGTGTGACTCCCAACGCGAGGCGCAGACTCCTTGCATGGTCGGAGATGGCGCCGATGATCTGGGGCGAGAAGGTGTCGCCGAAGCAGTGAATGATGAAGAGATTGCAGGCGATGGCGGTGGCGCGGACCGGGGCGGAGACGGAGTTGATGATGGCGGTGTTCAGCGGGCCGGTGTTGAGGAAGAGGAAGAACTCGGCGGCGAAAAGAGCGGGGATGGCCCAAGCGGCAGGACCGAAGAAGGCCAGCGCTCCACAGGGCAAGGTGAGAGAGACGCTCCAGAAGGAGAGCAGATAGAGTGCGCGGTGGTTGGTGCGCAGCCAGCGTTGAGCGAGCCAGCCGCCGACGAGGGTTCCGGCGATGCCGTCAATCACGGTAATGGCGCCGACGGCCATGGTGGCGCGGCCCAGAGAGAGGCCGGCGAAGCGTTCAAGGAATGTAGGCACCCAGGCCGAGATGCCGCCCATGGCGAAGGTGAGGGTGGCCAGGCCAAAGGTGGCCGTGAGAAAAGCCGGATTACGAAGGAGACCGAAGACAGTGCCGCGATCGGCGGCGGGGCGGACGCGGTCGCAGGCGCCGCGCACAGGCTCCGTGCCCCAGAGGCCGTAGAGCGCCGCGATGAGGAAGCCGGGAAGCGCGCAGACAAAGAAGGGCGCGCGCCAGCCCCAGTGAGGACCGATTTGCCCTCCGGCGAGGTAGCCCAGGGCCGCGCCAACGGGAATGGCGACGTAAAAAATGGAGAGGATGCGGTTGCGGTCACGCTCGGGATAGAAATCGGCCAGCACCGAGGGAGCGAAGATGCCGAAGGTGGCTTCGCCAATGCCGACAAGAGCCTGGCGAAGGTAGAAGGTCCAATAGCCCTGAACCCAGACGGTGGCCAGAGTGGCCAGGCTCCAGAGGACCGCGCCGGCGATGATGAGCGGCTTGCGCGGGAAGCGGTCGCCGAGCCAGCCGGTCAGCGGCGCGGCAATCATGTAGAAGAGGAAGAGCGCGGTCGCCAAAGCGCCCATCTGATGATCGGTGGAGTGGAATTCGCGCTGGATCAGCGAAAGCTCGCCGGGGAAGATGTAGCGGTCGATGTAGTTGAGCAGGTTGAGGGCGATCAGCAGCATCAAAGTCCCCTGGGCGGGGGTGAGGCGGTGGCGATGAGGCTGCGGCGAAGTGGGCATCTACTCTTTGGGCCGGGGCCAGCGGGCTTCAACAGTGGTTCCGATGCCGCCGCGGGGACGGAATTCGCCGCGAACGACGGCCCAGACCGGGTCGCAGGCCTTGACCACGTCTTCCAGCACCTGGTTGACGATATTTTCCTGGAAGATCCCCAGGTTGCGGTAGCTGAAAAGGTACTCCTTGAGCGACTTGAGCTCAAGACAGCGCTGGCGGGGCATGTAGTGAATGTGGAGAACGCCGAAGTCGGGCAGGCCGGTTTTGGGGCAGACGGAGGTCAGCTCCGGGTCGTCGATAAAGATTTCGTAGCCTGGGAACTGGTTTTGCCAGGTTTCGATGGCGGGAAACGAAAAATCGAGGCCGGCCTGGGCGTGTTTGTCGGTGTAGCGGGGTTCTGAAGCCATAGTTCGATTGTACGAGTTGGAGGAATGGCTGGCCAGATTTCCGGCGATTGAAATTGACTTCTTCGGGGGAGCCGGTCTCGGAGTCCTATATACTGACTCTGGTTAGCTGAATGACTGAAGAAAAAAAGCAATTGAACCGGCGCTGGCTTTGGGTAGGCATTGCCGTCCTGACAATCGCGGTGTTTTTCCTGGTACGGTCCATGACCCGGGACCGGCTGCAAGTTCATGCGGCCCAGGTGATGCATGTGCCTCTGGTAAGCACGATCAGCACCAATGGCCGGGTTGAGCCAGAGGTGAACTACGAACTGCACACGCCGATTGCCGCCCTTGTGAAAGCGGTGTATGCGCAGCCAGGCGACCAGGTGGCGGCAGGCAAGCTGCTGGTGGTGCTGGACGACGTGCAGCCGCGCGCGCGCGAGGCATCCGCCGCAAGCGGCGTAAAGGCCGCGCAGGCGGCGCTGGAGGCGGCGACCCACAATGGGACCCAGCAGGAACGGCAGATGGCGGCAGCCGATGTGGCGCGCGCGCGGCAGGAACGCGACGAAGCGCGGCGGGGGCTGGAAGCGCTGACCAGGCTGAATGCAACCGGGGCGGCGTCAAAAAGCGAAGTGGCCTCGGCGCGGCAGCGGCTGGAGGCGGCGGAAACCAACCTGCATGCGTCGGATGAGGGCGCGAAGAACCGCTATTCGCAGGCGGAAGTCGAGCGCGCGCGGGCGGCCCTGGCCGACGCGCAAGCCAGTCTCGCTGCGGCGCGGCAGGTGCTGGCACAGACATCGATGCGCGCTCCGGCGGCGGGAACGGTCTATGACCTCGAAGCGGCGCGCACAGAGTTCATGGAAGAGGGCAAGATGGTGCTTCAACTGGCCGACCTGCACCACGAACGCGTGCGGGCATTTTTTGACGAGCCGGAGATCGGACGTCTGGCCGTGGGGCAGAAGATTCAGATCAAGTGGGATGCCAAGCCCGGCCGTATATGGAATGGGCACATCGAGCGGACGCCGGTGACGGTAATCAACCTGGGCACCCGCAGCGTGGGCGAGGTGCTGGTGAAGATCGACGATGCGGACGGCGCGCTGCTGCCCGACACCAACGTGACAGTGACAGTGACCATCTCCAGCGAGGCAAACGCGTTGAGCATTCCGCGCGAGGCGCTGCACTCAGAGAACGGCAAGAACTATGTCTACAAAATCGTGAAGGACGGATTGCAGAAGACCTTCGTGACGACCGGAACCATTAATCTGACCCAGGCGGCCATACTCTCAGGACTTGAGGAGGGGGATCAGGTGGCAACCGGAACAGCCAGCGGACAGCCCTTGCAGGAGGGCATTCCAATCAAGGTTGTGCGATGAGGGTGCTGGCGGTGCTGGTGCTGGCAGCCTCGGCGGCCATTTCGGCATTCGCGCAGGGCGACAAGAGCCCGCAGCTCGTCCAGGCCAACGCGGCTTTGCAGGCCGGCGAGGCGGACAAGGCGATGGCGCTTTTGAGTTCCCTTGCCCAACCGGGCGGCAGGGCCGAAGCGTACAACCTCAGATGCCGCGTAGAGTTGACGCTGGAGCAATGGGATCGGGCTGCGAGCGACTGTGAGCAGGCGGTCAAACTGGACGGGCAGAACTCAGACAATCACATGTGGCTGGGCCGCGCCCTGGGCGAAAAGGCCAGCCGGGCAACATTTCTGAGCGCATATTCGCTGGCCAAGCGGGTGAGGGCTGAATTTGAAGAAGCCACCCGGCTGAATCCACGCAATGGCGAAGCGCTTTCCGACCTGGGCGAGTTTTACTATGAAGCGCCCGCGGCGGTGGGCGGCGGCACAGGCAAGGCGGAGCATGTGGCCGCGCAACTGGACGGGATTGACCCCGTGCGCGCCCACGAACTGCGGGGCGGCATCGCCCTGCAGCGCAAGGATAACGGCACGGCCGAACGGGAGTTCAAGCAGGCGCTCGCTACGTCAGCGCATCCGGCATTCCAGTGGATGACACTGGCCAGTTTCTATCGCCACTGTGAACGCTGGACGGAGATGGAGTCGGCTGTGCGTAGCGGACAAAGCGCGGCGGCGCGCGACAGGCATGCGGGCGTGGCCCTTTACAACGGGGCTTCCGCGCTGATCAAGACAAACCGGGACCCGGCGCGGGCGGCCAAGATGCTTGAGGATTATCTGGCTGCCGGCGTAAAGACAGAGGAGGCGCCGGCATTTGTGGCGCATACACGGCTGGCCGAATTGAAAGCACAGCTTGGAGACAGGGCGGCAGCCAGCCGGGAGCGGGCGGCGGCGCTGGCCATGGCGCATGAATATAAACCGGCCCAGAACCTGAAGTATTGAATGGAAGAGGGCAAGTGAAGAATGGACACAATCCGCTGAAGCGCTGGGTGCTGGCGTTCCTTGGAGCGACGATGGCGGCAGCGCCGGCGCTGATTTCGGCGCAGGTCTCGCTGGCCACCGTGGTGGACCTGGCACAGCGCAACTCAAGCACGGTCAAACTGGCCGAAGCCGATGTGCGCAAGGCGCAGATGGCATTGGAGCAGACCAGGGACGCATTTATACCGAGCATGGTGTTCGGCTCGGGGCTTCCGGCGCTGCCTTCTGTCGGCTTCACCGGGGGCGTGCCCTCGATCCTTGATGTGAATGTGCAGTCGCTGGTTTTCAGTTATCCCGAGAAGCACTACATCGAAGGAGCACGGTCTGCAGTCAAGGCCGCAACCCTCGGCCTGAGGGACGCGCGTGAACAGGTAGCGCTGGAGACTTCAACCACATACATCGAACTGGATACCGTAGAGCGTGAACTGGAAGCGGCGCATCAGCAGGAGGGATTCGCGGACCGGCTGGTGAGCATCGAGCAGGAGCGCGCCGAGGCAGGTGTGGACCCCTTGAGCGAGTTGCTGCAGGCTCGCCTGACGGCGGCGCAGTTGAAGCTCAGGCGGCTGCACCTGGAAACACGCGCCGCTACGCTCTCCAAGCAGCTTGCAGCGCTCACGGGCCTGCCGGTTGGCTCGATTACGCCCGATCACGCCAGTATTCCGGAGATTCCGGCTGTGAAGGCGGACCAAACGGGGCACGCCTTGACAGGTGTCGAATCGGCGCAGATGGTCGCGCTTTCCAAGCAAGAAGTGGCAAAGGGCGACAACCTGCACACATTTCTGCCTCAAATCAGCTTTGGCGCCCAATACCTGCGCAGCACCGAATTGTTGAACGACGCCAACGACTACTACAAGCACAACCTCCCAGCCAACAACTTCAGCTCAGGGTTCCAAATTCAGTTGCCTCTTTTCGACCTTGGCCGCCGCGCCAAGGCCAAAGAGTCAGCGGCTGATGCTTTACGGGCTACCGTCGAGGCCGAGCAGGCACAGCGTCAAGGCGAAGTGAAGATTGCCGAATTGACCGGAAGCCTGCGCGAACTGGACACTCTGGCGGAGATTGCCAGCCTGAAACAGCAGATTGCCAAAGAACAGCTCGATGCCGTGCTGGCGCAATTGGAACTGGGCAACGGCGCGAGCGCTCAACCCGGCGCGCCAGCGCAATTGACGCCAAAGGCGGAACAACTGGCGCGCATCGATGAGCAGCAGAAGCTGCAGGACGCGCTGGACGCCGGATTCGACCTGGCCAAAGCGCGGCTGAGCCTCCTGGGCGCCCTCGGGCATATGGAAGATTGGCTGCACGAATTGCACGCAAAGTAATCTACAGCGCAGGACGGCGAGGCAAGAAACCTGCCGGAAACCAAGAAAATGCAGGAATGTTAGAATAAAGAAGATGTCTATACCTTTGAAAACCCTGCTTCTGAACCCTCCATCCTTCGAGAACTTCGACGGTGGCGCAGGCTCGCGCTGGCCGGCAACGCGCGAGATCGAGTCCTACTGGTATCCGGTCTGGCTGACTTATCCGGCTGGAATGCTGGAGGGTTCGCGCCTGCTCGACGCTTCTCCGAACCACGTCTCAGCGGAAGAGACCATCAGAATATGCAAGGACTATGAGTTCCTGGTGCTGTTCACTTCCACCATCGGCTGGAAGAGCGATCAGAAGCTGGCTGCGGCCATCAAGGCGGCCAATCCCGCGCTGCGCATCGCCTTTGTCGGGCCGCCGGTGACCACGGACCCAGAGCGCGCCCTGAACGAGTGCCCGGCGCTGGACTTCATCTGCCGCCGCGAGTTCGAGTACGCGGTGGTCGAGTTTGCCCAGGGCAAACCGCTCAACGAGATTCTGGGCATCAGCTACAAGCAGGACGGCAAGATCATTCACAACCCGGATCGGCTGCCTGTGGAAGACCTGGACGCGCTGCCCTGGGCCACCAAGACCTACAAGCGCGACCTGGATATTACGCGCTACAGCGTGCCCTTTTTACTGCATCCGTTCATCGCGCTCTACACTACGCGAGGCTGCCCGGCGCAGTGCACCTTCTGCCTGTGGCCGCAGACTCTCAGCGGACATGCCCTGCGCAAGCGTTCCACCGACGACGTGGCCGCCGAACTGGCTTGGGCCAAGAAAGAATTCCCCGATGTGAAGGAGTTCTTCTTCGACGACGACACGTTCAACATTCAGAAGGCGCGCACGATCGAACTGTGCGAAAAGATCAAGCCGCTAGGCCTGACCTGGAGCAGCACTTCCCGCGTGACTGCCGACCGCGAGACGCTGAAGGCGATGAAGGATGCGGGCTGCCGGCTGCTGATTGTGGGCTTCGAGTCGGGCGATCCGCAAATCCTCAAGAACATCAAGAAGGGCGCCACCGTCGAGCGCGCGCTCACCTTTGCCAAGGACTGCCACGAACTGGGCCTGACCGTTCACGGCGATTTTATCCTCGGGCTGCCGGGCGAGACAAAAGAGACGATTCGCAAAACAATCAACTTCGCCAAGAAACTGGACTGCGAGACCATTCAGGTCTCCATCGCCCACGCGCTTCCGGGCACCGAGCTTTACGACTACGTCAAGTCACACGGCTTCATTGCGAAGACCGCTTCGATGGGCGATGAAGGCGGCCACCAGTTGGCGCACATCGAGTATCCGGGGCTTTCCACCGACTATGTGCTCGAGATGGTCAGCAGCTTCTACGACGAGTATTTCTTCCGGCCCAAACAGGCTTTGCGCGTCGTCTGGAAGGCGCTTCGCAATCACGATCTGGCCCGCCTCTCTGTGGAAGCCAAGTCGTTCCTCAAGTTGCGCTCGCAACGCAACAAGATTGTGAAGGCTGCGCGCGGCAAGCAAACCGACCCGCCGGCTCCCGCAGGCGCCGGCGCGTAGAAACCACCCGTATGCATCCCTCTACGCATCCCACCGAGGGCGGCGCTACAGCGAAACCAGAGTAGGTGTATCCCGGAAGCACGCCCGACAGGTGGCTTTTTCCTCAAGAAAAAGCCACGTTGAAGATTCTCAGCAAGGGCACATTTACTCTGGTTTCGCTCTAATGCGTCCGCCCTCGATTTTTTGAAGCCTGAAACAGAGGAAGTCTATAACACGATGGCTCAACACAGACTTTTGCCGCGGCAATACATGATTCTGGGGCTGGTTGCTCTTTGCGCCCCGCTGGGCGACAGTTGCCTGTCACGCGGCATGACCAGACTGCCACAGATCACGCTGGCCCATCCCGCCTCGCTCATCGCGGCGGTTTTCACGCCATGGATTGCCGTGGGCATCGCGATGCTCATCGGTTTCTTCGCCAGCTATCTGACAGCGCTTTCGTGGGCAGACCTTACGTTTGTGCTGCCCGCTACGGCTATCGGTAACGTGTTTGTGGCGCTGATTGCGCGCTTCTGGCTGAACGAGCCCATTTCGCTCGAACGCTGGGCTGGGATTGTGCTCATTACAATCGGCGTGGGATTCGTGGCGCAAGGACCGGCGTTGACGGAAAGACCGGCGGCGGCTGATCTCACCAAGGCAGAGGAAGCGGCCGTCCAACTCGGAGAGGAGCATGTACGATGATCATTCCCTCCCCTGCCCCACAGCCTGGGTTCTGGGCAGCAACCGCCATGATCGCCGCCATCGTGCTGACCTCGACAGCCGGCGAGGTGCTGACCGCGGGAGCAATGCAGTCAATCGGCGATCTGGATGAGATTCGCGCCCGCTCGGGACTGAAAGGCGCCATTCGCGCCGTCGTCACCTGCCCGCTGTTCTTTGCCGGAGTCGGCTTTCTGGCGCTGTCGTTCTTCTCGCTGCTTTTCGCGCTGAACCAACGCCTGCCCCTGAGCCTCGTGGCGCCCGCCTCGGCCTCGCTCACGATAGTCACTGACGCGATTGCAGCCAAGATATTCCTCAAGGAAAATGTGGACCGGCGGCGCTGGACTTCAGCCGTGCTGGTGTGCATCGGCGTCTATTTTCTGGCGCATTGATAAATGCAGGGAATAGAAGAACAATTCTCTTCCCCATCTGACTCACTGACCCCAGGTGGTTGCAGATCATTTCCATTCACCAGCGCACCATGAAAACGGAGGTTGCACTTTGGTCAGCTGGCGCCAGACAATCTACCCCCCTCCCCCCCCCCTACACCCCCGGGGGGTATAGTTTTTACGCATAATCCACTGAACTTTTTGCAGATAAACTCACTTTTATGGCAGAATTACCGGCAATCAACGGAGCCATCGCATCAAACCTTGAGGTTTGAGGTCGGGAGCGAGAATGGTCCGTGGCGCGCCGATGGTTTGGCAGAGAGCCTCGGCAGCTAAATGACCTGACCGCGCGGCGCTTTCCATCGTTGAAGGCCAGCCGGTCGCGGTCCAGTCGCCCGCCAAAAAGCAGTTCGGCCACGGAGAAATCGCAGTGGGGCGCGCCGCATCAATTCCCGGAGGCACGCCAAAGGTGGCGTAAATCTCTTTCACCAGCGCGACCTTTTCCAGCTTCGCTTCCTTCACACGCGGGAAAAACTCGGCCAGTTCGCGGAGTGACTGCTGAATCGCAGACTCGCGCGGCAAGGCGGCAAAGGAACGCGAGGCGCTGATGACCAGTTCGACGTAGTGGCCGCCGCGGCCGGTTTGCAGACGCGACTGGTTGTACATCCAGTGAATCTCGCGGTCGAGCAGGACGGCGTGTTCCAGATCGGTGATGTCGCGGTCGAACCAAAGATGCGCGCTGCAAATGGGCCAGTGTTCGTGGCTATCTATCTGCCGCGCCAACGCCTCTATGCCGTCCTCGGCGGGCAGATGGGGCAATAACTTCTGCATCGCCTCAAAGGGCAAAGCCAGAATCACGAAATCGGAAACCAGTTCGCCAGTGCGCGTCTGAATCAGCCATTGCGAAGTCTCTTCATCCCAGGCCGCGCCTTCGACGGGCGTGTTCAGCAGCACGCTGCCGCCGCGCTCGCTGAGGAACGGAGCCACGCCCGCGTAAAGTTCGCTGAGCGGGACCGTGCTCACACCCATGCTGCCCGCTTCGGCTGAGTTCATGAAAAGTTCGCGGATCACCTTGGCCGCGTAAGGCAGAGCGATGGAATCAATTTCAGCGTTGAGCGCGCTGGCAATCACGAGCCGCCAGAAGCGATTCAATGCGCCTTCGGTCTGTTTGTGGCGGCGCAGCCAATCGCCCAGGGACTCCGTGGAGTTGGGCGGGACGGGACGCAGGAGGGCGCTGAAGGCGCGGGCCAGGGCGAGCTTGTCAGCGAGCGTGAAGGCGTGGGCTGTAAGCAGCTTTGGCAAGTCGTGAAGCGGGGCGGGCAAGAAGGACGGACCGAGCGGCGAGCGACGACCGCCGGGCTCGATCATGGTCATCTCGCCGGTCCAGTGAATCTTGTCCGCAACGCCAAGGCGGCGATAAAAACCCAGCAGGTTCGTGCAGCAACCGAAGAGAGCGTGCTGGCAGTTGTCGATGACTTCGTTGACGCCGGGATGCAGATAGGACGAAGCGCGGCCGCCGAGGTAGCCGCGGCGCTCGACGAGCTGCACGCGGAAGCCGGCCTCGGCCAGAGCGCAAGCGGCGCTCATGCCGGCTATGCCAGCGCCGATGACTGTGACGGACTTTCCGGGATTTTGTTGCAAAATCAAAAGCAGGTCCTTCGACTCCACTGCGCTTCGCTCAGGATGACAGCTTTGTGGTGATTTCATTCCTTCTGGGCGAATAGTGCTAGCCCAACAATCGCGCCCAACCCATGCGCGCCATACCGACAGCCAGAATGCCGAGCTTTTGCGGCGTGGGGACGCTGGCGCGCTGCGAAAAGACATCGTAATCCGCGCGCTCGATGCGCTGGAGCAGGCCGTGATAGATCGAAACCAGCACCCACAAGGCGGGACGGCTCTCGCGGTCAATCAGAGGCAGCAACTCCTGCGCCGACTTATAGAAATCTTCCGCGCGCTGGGCGATGGAGGCGAGCAGTGCTCGTTCGCTGGCCGTGGGCGGCGTGCCGGAAACGCGATGCAGGAGCGAATCGAGCGGGACGTTGTGAGCCGCCAGATCTTCCAGCGGCAAATAGACGCGATTGCGTTCCGCATCTTCGGCGACGTCGCGCAAGATGTTGGTGAGTTGGAAGGCGATGCCCGTCTCTTCGGCCAGCTTCTCGGCGCGGGCGTCTGAGTAGCCGAAGATGTGAATGCAGACGAGACCGACGACCGAAGCTACGAGGTAGCAATAACGATAGAGATCGGCGAAGGTCGCGTAGGTATCGGGCGCGTCCGTCGCGGCGCGATCTAGGTCCATAGTCACACCGGCGACAAGCTCATCGAGCAGGCTGAGCGGAATATGGAAACGCTCGGTGCAATCGCGGACGGCTAGAAAGACGGGATCGGCAGTGACTGGAGTGGCAGAGACAGGGCTTTCACAAACGGCGCGCCACTGGGCAAGCCAGGCATCGAGACGGCGGCGGCGCTCGCCGCGGGAGAGGCTTTCGTCGTCGGCCAAATCGTCGGCCTGACGCATGAAGGCATAAATGGCGCAGATGGCGTTTTTTCTTGGTTTCGGAAGAGCGACGAAGGAGTAATAGAAGTTCTTCGCCTCACGCCGCGCAATGACGCGGCAGGCAGCATAGGCGCTGCTCAACGCGAGTTCGTCCGATGCAAGTGCCTGGATCAAGTCGCCCCCTTAACCCTGGTGGCCGAGGCGCAGGAAGGGCAGCATCTTGCCGCTGACGGCGCGCAGCAACAGAGCCAGTTTGGCGCTCTTCGTAATTGTGGGGCGGGCGCTGAGCACGTCGTAGTCGCACAGTTCGATGGCGCGTAGAATCTCCAGGCCACCACGGCTGAAGAGGTCCAGATCGATGGCGAGGCTGCGGCTGACCTTGCTGATCAGCGGGAGTCCCTGCTCAAACAGAGAGCGCGTGTAATCGACCTCGCAACGCATCAGGCCGCGAAACTCCGGCGTGACGATGCCCTCGGCCATGTACTCCTCGGGGACGTGAAAAAAATCCATATCTTTTTTGGGAAGATAGATGCGGCCCTTGGCGTAATCCACGCGCACATCCTGCCAGAAGTTGGCCAATTGCAGCGCGGAGCAAGTGGCATCGGAGAGGCGGAAGTTCTCGTCGCTCTGCTCGCCGCAGGCGTAGAGCACCAGGCGGCCGACGGGGTTCGCCGAATAGCGGCAGTAGGCCAGAAGTTCCTCGATGGTCTGGTAGCGGGAGACTATCTGATCCTGGCGGAAGGCAACCAGCAGATCGGCAAAGGGATCCTTGGGAATGTGGCATTCCTTGACCGTCTCGGACAGGGCGACAAAAACCGGATGACGCGTGCGGCCTTCGTAGCAGGCATCGAGTTCGCGGCCCCAGAAGTCGAGAAGCGCAAAGGACTGCTTTCTGTCGCCCACTTCATCGCCCAGGTCATCGGAGACGCGGCAGTAGGCGTAGATGGCGTGAAAATGCGGGCGGAGCTCTTTGGGAAGAAACCACGAGGCAACGTTGAAATTCTCGTAGTGCGACTCGGCCAGATTCCTGCACCATGCGCGCGCCTCATCGAGCGTGGGCGCGGTTTCGGGCATGCGGTAGCTTTCGGGCAGGGCGGCCCAGCCGCGGGCGAGCAACTCGTCCTGAGAGAGCTCTTCCCTTTCGAGCGGCTTGTTTTCCGATTCTTGAGCTTCCGTCGTCATGGCTTCGCCTCAGGGAACAATCGCGGTCTTGATCTCGCTGCCGCGCTTCATCAGTTTCTCAAAGACGCGGTTGAGTTCGTAAAGGTGGGCGTGGCCGGTGATGAAGGCTCCCGCCTGGAAGCGGCCGCTGGCGATCAGTTCCAGCGCCCGGCGGCAGATGGCCGGGGTGTGATGGAAGGTGGCGTGCAGCGTGATGTCGGAGTAGTGGATGCGATTGGTGTCGAGAGAAACGTGCGTGCCGACGGCGCATCCGCCGAAGAAGTTGACGGTGCCGCCCTTGCGCACCATTTCGACGGCCTCTTCCCAGGACTCGGGTACTCCGACGGCCTCGATAGCGATATCCACGCCGCGATTCTTGTCGGTCAGCGCGCGGGTTTCGCGAATGGCTTTGCGAATGCTGGTGGTCTGCACGACATGGGCCGCACCCAACTGGCGAGCCGCCTCAACCTGACCGTCGTGCTTGACGACAGCGATGACCTGGCAGCCGAACAGGGCCGCCACATGGAGAATCATCAAGCCCAGCGGGCCACCGCCGATGACCGCCACCGTGTCGCCGGTGTGCGGGTGTGAATCCTCAAAGCCATGCACCGCGCAGGCCAGCGGCTCGGTCAGCGCAGCGTGCTCCAGCGGAACGTCGTCAGGCACGTGGAGCGTATTCTTGGCCACGATACGGGCCGGAATGCGGATGAACTCGGCATAAGCGCCGTTGTTGAAGAGCAGATCGTCGCAGAGATTTTCCTGGCCGCGAGCGCAGAAATAACAATGGCCGCAGGGCGCGGAGTTGAGCGCGACGACACGGTCACCGACCGCAAAGCCCTGAACCCCCTCGCCGGCTTCGACGACGGTTCCCGCCAGTTCGTGGCCGAACAGAGCCGGAGGCACGATCATGCGCGCATGATAGCCACGGCGGAAGACCTTCAGGTCGGTTCCGCAGGTGAGCGCCGCGCCCACGCTGACGATCAGCTCACCGGGTCCGGCCTGGGGAACCGGCACCTGCTCGATGCGGATATCTTCGCGTCCGTGGAGGACCGCGGCCTGCATTGTCGTCGCCATCGGTATCCTCCTACTTTGCGCCGCCGCCGGGCACAGGTTCAATCATAATCTTCATCGAGTCCGGATGGGGCTGAGAAGCCACCTCAATTGCATCCACCGCGCGCTCCAGCGGAAAGCGGTGAGAGATCAGTTGTGTCAGATCGAAACCCTTGCGATAGCCGCCCATGACCAGGTCCGTGACCTCATCCAGAATCTCAAATGAGGACGAATAGGAGCCGATCAGAGCCTTCTCGTCCATGCACACCTGGCCGGGATCGAAGGTGGCCTGGCCGTGCTGGGTCTGGGCAAAGAGCATGACCTTGCCGCCGGGGCGCACTGCGTCCATGGCGGTCTGAATGAGCGACGAGCCACCCACGGCCAGAATCACCACGTCCGCGCCGCGGCCTTCAGTGACAGCGCGCGCACGCTCGATTACATTCTCTTTGCTGGGATCGATGGGGTCATGGAGGCCGAATTTGGCGGCGATGGCGTGGCGCTCGGGATAAAGATCGGAGGTGAGTACGCGGGCTCCGCTGCGATGGGAGAGCGCGGCCAGCATGAGTCCGATGGGGCCCTGGCCGATAACCAGCACGGTCTCGTCAGAAGCCAGATTGAGGCGCTTGACGGCCTTGAGAACGGTGTTGACCGGTTCCATGAAAGCGGCTTGCTCGAAGGGAACGCCGTCGGGAATCCGCACCACGCCGCCCATCTCGACAATCCAGTCCATGACCCGAATGTACTCGGCAAAGCCGCCGCCGGAGGGCTCAAGGCCAGCGGTCGTGCCCACCTTCTTGTAGACAAGGCACTGCGCCGGCGTCTGCTTGCGGCAGTAGTAGCAATGGCCGCAAGGAACATGATGGAAGACCATGACGCGCTCGCCGAGGCGGAATCTGCTCACGCCCGAGCCCACGCGCACGATGGTTCCGGCCATCTCATGGCCGAAGATGCGGGGCGCGGAGTGCGAGCCCATGTGAATCTTTTTGAGATCCGTGCCGCAGATGCCGCAGGTGGCGATTTTGACCAGCAACTCGCCGGGGCCAATCGCGGGGACAGGCAAGGTTTCAATGCGTATGTCGTTGATGCCGCGATAAACCGCGGCTTGCATGGTGGCGGGGATTTGTGGCTCGAAATGGGTTTCAGTGTCCGTAGCTTGGGTAGTCATTCGGCTTTCTGATCCGGCCTGAGCGCCGCCAGCAAATCAAGCAGATTCACAGCGATGGCGCGCGCAGCCTTTTTACTATTTTCGCCCATCCGGATGAGCGCGGGCCAATAGGAGGGGTGCTGAAGCGCAAAAACGACGAAGCGGGCGAGATGGAATCTGCCGTTCTCTGATATAAAACGATTGAAATCAGGAAGTTGGTCAGTGTAGCCATCGCTGATTCCCTTGACGCAAAAAAATGGGATGGCGCGCGCGGCGGCGAGGCGGGCGATGGCGGCGGCCTCCATGTCAACGAGAGCGGCCGGGGTGGTCGAGGCGAGGCGCTGCTTTTCCGCGTGGTTGGCAACCGTCGCGCTGGTGACAAGCCACAAATCCGGGCGCAAGCGTTCATCGGAATGGGTGCATTTCGGAGTACATGCGAATGGGGGATTTTCGGGTACATCCTGCGCCGAAAAGCGCTCGCCGGTGCGGGCGTCGATGACGCCGGAGACGCAATAGGCCTGGCCGGGCTTGAGGGCTTCGGTCAAAGCGCCGGCCCAGCCGGTGGAGATCACTTTGCCAATGGGGCCGAGTTTTTCAACTTCGGCAAAGGCGAGGGCGGCAGCGGCTACGCCGGCTCCGGCACAGGCGGCTATCCACTCGCCGTCGTCGAAGGGCCAGCGCCAAAGATCGACGCCGTTGCGGCACGAGTGTTCCCAGCCGCGAGTGAGCGGTTTCAGTTCTCCGGGCATGGCGGCGATGATGGCGGTGCGGGTCATGCGTTTGGCGCGAAGCCGTTGGCGCGGAACCAGTCGATGGCGGCGCGCATGGCGGGGTAGACGGGCATGATGCGGAAGTCCAGCTCCTGCTGCGCGTGGGCGCTACTGGCGTACATTTTCTTGCGGCCCATGCGGACCTCTTCCAGCGTGGCTCGCGGCTCGCGTCCGCGGATGCGGCCGGTGATCCACTCCTCGAAGAAGGCGTAAGTCGCGGCGACGGCGAAGGGAATCTTGACCGTGGGCGACGGAAGGCCGGTGATGGCCGACATCTTGTCGAGAATCTGCTTGAGGGTGAGATTTTCGCCGCCGAGGATGTAGCGATGGCCGGACTGGCCCCGAGTGAGCGCGGCCACGTGGGCGCGGGCAACCTCGGCCACATCGACCAGATTCATGCCGGTATCCATGTAGGCGGGAAAGCGGCCATTGAGGAAGTCCACGAAGATTTGGCCGGTGGGCGTGGGCCGGAAGTCGCTGGGGCCGATGGGGGTTGTGGGATTGAGGATGATGACGCGCTGGCCGTCCTCAGCGGCGGCGATGGCCTGCAGCTCGGCTAAAAATTTCGAGCGCTTGTAGTGGCCCACCATGTCGGCGAGCGAGACCGGCGTGTCCTCGTTGATGACGAGGCCGTCGCGGCGAAAATGCATGGTGGCCACGCTGGAGGTGTAGACGAAGCGCTTCACGCCGGCCTCGCGGGCCAGCCGCAGCAAGTCGCGCGTGCCATCCACATTGGCGCGGTACATGGCCTCGGGGTCGCGAATCCAGAGGCGGTAGTCGGCGGCCACGTGCATCACGGCGTCACAGCCGACCAGCGCCGGGCGGAGCGACTGCGGGTCGGTCAGGTCGCCCAGATGGGTTTCGCCGGGAATGCCTTCCAGGTGATTCAGATTGCTGGTCTTGCGGACGAGCATCCGCAGCTTGGCACCCCCGGCGGCCAGCGCCTGCGCCACATGATGGCCTACAAATCCTGTCGCGCCTGTGAGAAATATTTTCATTGTCAGAGATCAGTTTATGACAGATTGCTGACGCTTGCGCAGCGCGCTCCAATACCACCAGTTCTTCTGCTCGGCAGGAAGATGAGGATCGCGGGCCTGGGCAACGGCGCAGTGAAAAACATCGAGGCAGCAGATGTCTTGCTCTTTTCCTGTGCGCTGACAAAGCCGCGCATATAACTCGCCGCCATCCTGCAGCGATAACTCAGCGACCGAATGAATGCCAAGGATGCACAGATCGGAGAGGGTCGCCGAGCCTACGCCAGCAAGATCCTTCAGTTGGCGTTTATCGCGCATCTTTGCCACCGACCCTAGCCCTGCTCTACCAGAGATTTTCATTCGGTGACACCTTGCACTCCTTGACCGGGTGCGGGCGCTTTTGGTTGAAGTCGGTCTCCCAGCATTCGTCAAGCACCGAACAGTAACAGGCATGAAAGCTCATATCGTCCCCGTGCATCACGCGATTGACAGAATTGTAGAGGTCCATGCCAGCCTTATCCGGCTCGATGGTGAGGAGATCAAAATGGTCGCGGGCAGGAAGAATACGACTAGAGACAGTGGAGTGATAAGTTTTCGTGCGTCCGTCCTTCATCGACTTGAGATAAGCATCGGCGCAGCAGGCGCGGAGAAAAGCATCTTTCGTGGGGTAGATCTTTCCCTTGTAGACCAATTCGAACCTGTCAATCACCGCCGGTCCAACTCCGCCATTGACGATCACCACTCGCATTTGGGGCTGACCCGTCGGAGAGCCAAAATCGTTGCCGATGTTCAGAAGCGGCATGGTGCTGGCGGCGATCAGTTTCTGGTTCTGGTCCACCATCTTCTCCATGCTCTTGCCGTGCTCGATGGAGACAGCCAGCGAAATCACGGAGATGAAAACTACGCTGACGGTGACAATCAAATCAAGCCAAGGAATACCGCTTCCGTGGCCATGAGAGCCGTGGGCATGTTCTACCTCTGGCATCAATCCAGACACATTCTCCTCCGCGATGGCTTCAGCGTTCTGAGGTAATAGCTCCGGAGCTTCAACCTTCACGATGCCGTCTTCCATTCCGCATCTCCGAAACCAGCCAAGAAACAATCAAGAGAATCTCTGCACGAGCCTATCCGCTCGACCGAGTTACTCCAGCGCGTCGGGCGCAAGGGCGATATTCGTCTCGCCGGCGGCCTTGCGCTCATTGTAGTTCTTCACCCAGTCTTCCCAGTGCTTGCCGGCGGCGCGATCCTTGCCGGTGAACTCGATGCGCGCGATTTCGGCATAGCTCACCTTGTGCTTTTGCGGATCGTCCGGCGCGAAATACTGCACCCACGAATCGGCCAGCGTGACTGCGGCGTGGCGATTGAAGATATAGGCTTCGATACGTTCGCCGGATTTGAGCGTAAGAGTCACGTCGCCGCGATAATCGAAAGCCTTTTCGAGAGCGTCGCGCAGAGCGTCGTCGCTGGCCAGCGTGGGCGCCCAGCCCTCCAGGTTTTCGTGGCTCACGCCGGGAACCACTTCCAGCGCCTCGACCTGTTCCTGCGTGTATTTCGTCACTTCAACGCTCATCGGTTGGCCTCCTCGGGGATGTGGCCGTTCTCCTCAACCTGCAAATCCGCCTGCCCGCTCGGCGCAGGCTCGTCAAGCAGCTTCAGCGCGCTCGGGTCGTGATACTTCTTGAAGTTTCCGCAGGCCATGCCCCAGAAGCCCTTCAAGGTACCGAATCCGTCGATATTGGCCGTGGTTTCGTAGCCGCAACTGACCATGCAGTTGACGCATTTCGGATTGCCGCTGGCCGCACCGTAGTGATCCCAGTCCGTGGTTTCCAGCAACTCTTTGAAGCTCTCGGCAAAGCCCTCCTGAAGCAGATAGCAGGGTCTCTGCCAACCGAAGATGTTGTAGGTTGGCATACCCCACGGAGAGCATTCGTATTGGCGGTCGCCCATCAGAAATTCCATGAACAGCGGCGACATATTGAACTTCCACGTCGGCTTGCGGTTCGACAGGATGGCGCGGAAGAGCCGGTGGACGCGGGCGCGGCCCATGAAGCGATTCTGATCGGGAGCCGTCTCGTAGTTGTAGCCCGGCGAAAGGATGATGCCCTCGACGCCCATCGCCATCACGTCGTCAAAGAAGCTGCGGACGAGTTTGGGGTCGGTGCCGTCAAAGAAGGTGGCGTTGGTGGTGACGCGGAAGCCGCGCTTGACGGCCTCCTTGATGCCCTCGACGGCGATGTCGAACGTGCCCTCGCGGCAAACGGCAAAATCATGCTGCTTGCGCTGCCCATCCAGATGCACCGAGAAGGTCAGATACTTCGACGGCGTGAATTCCGCCAGGCGGTGCTTGAGTTCCAGCGCGTTGGTGCAAAGATAAATGTACTTTTTGCGCGCAATCAGGCCGTTGACAATCTCCACAATCTGCGGATGGAGCAGCGGCTCGCCGCCAGGAATCGCCACCATCGGCGCGCCACATTCCTCCACGGCGGCAAAGCACTCTTCAGGAGTGAGCTGCCTTTTGAGGATGTGAGGCGGATACTGCACCTTGCCGCAACCGGCGCAGGCCAGGCTGCAGCGGAAGAGCGGCTCCAGCATCAGCGTCAGCGCAAAACGCTTCTCGCCAGCCAGCTTCTTCTTCAGCAGATAGGTGGAAACCGTCCACATCTGAGAGATGGGAATAGCCATTATTGAGAAAACCTCCAGCGCCGTCTAGGAAGCGGCGCGCTCCATGGTCCGCTGGTAGCTGGTGAGAGCCATCAGCGGAAAATATTGGCGATACAAGGTATAAGTCAGATAAAAGACTCGCGGAAACCCGGTTCCCGTGATGATACTCTGGCGAACCGCGCCGTCTCCCATCGCCTCGTCCCAACCACCGTCGGGACGCTGGCGGGTAAGCAGCCAGCGAACGCCTTTGGCGATGGAGTCAGAGCGGTCGTCGCCGGCAGCCAGCAGGCCCAGCAGCGCCCAGGCTGTCTGCGACGGAGTGCTGACACCGACGCCGCGGGTGTCGGGATCGTCATAGCTTCCGCAGCTCTCGCCCCAGCCGCCGTCGGGATTCTGCACCATGCGAATCCACTCGGCTGCCTGCTGAATCTGCGGTTCTAGATGATCGACGCCGATAGCGTCCAGCCCGCGCAGAACGAGGAAAGTCCCGTAGATGTAGTTGACGCCCCAGCGGCCAAACCAGCTTCCGTCCGGCTCCTGCTGGCTGAAGATGAACTTAATGGCCTTCTCGACGCGCTTGTCGCCGCGGGCATAGCCATAGCTGGCGAGCATCTCCAGCATTCTTCCCGTAATGTCCACCGTGGGCGGATCGAGCATGGCGTTGTGATCCGCGAAGGGGATGTACTGGAAGATCATCTTGGTGTTGTCTTTGTCGAAGCTGCCCCAGCCGCCGTTCCGGCACTGCATGGCGAACTCCCAGTCGATGGCGCGCTCGCAGACCTGATGCTGATAGCCTTCGCGGGGATTGTCCACCCTGTTCAGCGCCATCAGAACCTGCGCGGTGTCGTCAGTGTCGGGATAAAACTCATTGTTGAACTCGAAGTACCAGCCACCGGGCTCGGTGCCGCGAACCTTCATGGCCCAATCGCCCTTGTGGCGGACCTCTTTGGAGAGCAGCCAGTCGGCGGCCTTGATCATGCGCGGATCGTCGCGGGGCACGCCGGCATCACCCAGGGCGGTAACGGCCTGCGCGGTATCCCAGACAGGCGAGACGCAAGGCGTCATGCGGAAGGTGGGCTCGGGCATGACGTCGCTGGCCGGCTCCTCGACGCCGAGTTTCTCGAACTCATCGCGGGCGCGAATGACCTGCGGATCATCCTCAGAGTAGCCCAGGCAGCGCAGCGCGATAATCGCGTTCAGCATGGCCGGATAGATGGCGCCCAAGCCGTCTGTCATCTCCAACCGCTCAAGCATCCACTTCTCCGCGCGCTTGAGAGCCAGTTTGCGCAGCGGGCGAATATGAACGGCTTCAACCAGATGCATAAATCTGTCGAGGGCAATAAAGAAGTTGCGCCAGGAAAGGAAAGACTTGTGGTCCCAGCGCAGGCGAAGATTCGCCTTGGCGCGGCCGCCAACAAACAGTTCGTCGATTCCCTGCTCGGAGGGAATTTTCTTGAATGGCTTTTTCGCGAACATGATGGCCAACGGAACAAGAATCGACCGCGACCAGGAAGAAATCTCGTAGATATTGAAGTAGAACCAGCGAGGAAAGAGAACGATCTCCGGAGGAATGGCCGGGACCGCGTCGTAGTCGTACTCGCCCAGCCCGCAGAGATACATCTTGGTGAAGGTGTTGCAGGCAACCACGCCGCCGTGCGCCAGAACCCACTCGCGGCACTTGACCAGGCGGGGATCGTCCGCGCCGATGCCCATCAGCTTGGCCGAGGAGTAGCACTTGACCGAGAGCGAGATGTTGCCCGGCCCGCCGGGATAGATGCTCCAACTGCCGTCGTCGTTCTGGTAGCGCATCAGCTCAGTGAAGGCGCGCTGAAGCCGGCCGGGATCGCCGCTTTCGAGTTGCGTATGCAGATAGATGTAATCAGCCTCGAGCATTGAATCGGCCTCGAGTTCGCCGCACCAATAGCCATCGGAATGCTGCTCAGAGAGCAGATATTCCCTGGAGCGGACAATGGCCGATCTCACGTCTGCCAGGTCCGCATCCATTCGCCCGAAGCGGGGCGCCGCGGACTGTGTCTTCTCTTGCTGAATGCTCATACGATTTGAAACGCCTCGATTCCTCTCCGGGAGAGCCGGATGCCTTGCGGCCGCGACCTGCGCCATCCAGCGCATTTCGCTACTCTAAACCAAACAACCGGTGTGCCATTCTCCTCATTGAGCGATGCCTTATCGTCCGGGAATCCGATGCCGAATCGTCACGATACGGATATTCCCGATCCTGCCTTCAGGAGCTACGAACAACGCGTCATTTCACGGGCACAGAACCTGCCCCGTCAGCGCCGCCGATGGCCTGCACAATCTCTGGCGGCAAGGGAAAGCGCACGTTCTCCGGCATGACTTCTATCTCTTCGACGTTATTGAAGCCGTTTTGTTTCAAGTAATTGACCACATCCTCAACCAACACCTCGGGAGCCGAAGCGCCGGCCGTAACCGCAACCGTGCTCACACCCTCGAGCCAGGCGGGATTGATGGCCTGGGAGTTGTCAATCAAGTAGCCGATGGTCCCCAGATTGCGCGAAACCTCGACCAGACGGTTTGAATTCGAGCTGTTGGTTGAGCCCACGACCAGCACCAGATCGGCATTGTGCGCCACATTGCGGACCGCGACCTGGCGGTTCTCGGTGGCGTAGCAAATGTCCTGCGAGTGAGGGCCAACGATCTTTGGAAACTTCACCTTGAGGGCGTGGATAATGTCGTGCGCCTCGGCCAGGCTGAGGGTGGTCTGGGTCAGGTAGGCCACGTGCTCGGGGTCGGGCACCTCAAGCGCGGTAGCCTCTGCGACGTTGGAAACCACATGGGTTACCTCCGGCGCTTCGCCGAGCGTGCCTTCGATCTCGTCGTGGTCGCGATGGCCGATGAGCACCAGCGAATAGCCCTGCTTGGCGAACTTGACGGCCTCGGTGTGGACCTTGGTGACCAGTGGACAGGTGGCGTCGATGACTCTGAGGTGGCGCTCCTTGCTGATCTGGCGCACTTCCGGCGAGACGCCGTGGGCCGAGTAGATAACGCGCTGGCCAATGGGCACGTCGTCGATTTCATGAACAAAAATCGCGCCTTTCTCGGCCAGCTCGTTCACAACATAGCGGTTATGAACAATCTCACGGCGAACATAAATAGGGGCGCCAAAGGTGTCCAGGGCGATTTTTACTACGTCGATGGCGCGCACCACTCCGGCGCAGAAGCCTCGCGGCTTGAGCAGTAATACTCTCTTTTGAGTCGGGGAAGTCTCGGAGCGCGTAGCGTTCGAGTTGGAGTCTGGGACTGGTGTAGTCACAATATCCAGTATACCAATGTGCTGAACCAGAGGTCAGAGATCAGGGGTCAGAGATCAGCAGGCCTGAACGGTGACGGCCCTTAATCAGCCGCTGATGCAGATATTGCTCCAGATTCCCTGTTCCCTCAAATGAGACGGATATATCCTCGGAACCAGACTGCCAACTCCACCTCCGACATTTCACCTGCCGCAACAGAGAGCATCATCATGACAACTTCCTGGCCGCTTGCCATCAGTTCGTATCCCTGGTCCAGCAGAAAGACGTAAGCCACAGCGAAGGCTGTCCGCTTCTTTCCATCGAGAAATCCCTGGCTTTGCGAGATGCCGTACGCATAAGCCGCGGCAAGATCAGCAACGTCGGCAGCACAGTAAGCCGCCAGATTCGGTGGGCGATGAAGGTCCAATTGCACCAGCGCCATGTCCCGCGCGCCTGGCATACCACCATGCTCGGCAAGCTGCTCGTCGTGGATTGCCAGCGCTGTCTTTTCGGATATCCATTTCCAGCCGGGAGTGCTCACTTCGCCAACTCTCGGAGAACATCCCGGCGCTCACGCATAACCTTGCGCGCCAATGCCATTTGCCGCTCGAAATCGGGATCGTACGGAGTGATCCGGAAGCCTTCCGGATCTTCGGTCAGGAAGATTGAATCCCCTTTCGCGACCTTCAGCCGTGCCAGGACCTCTTTTGGAAGCACAATCCCCGCAGAACTCCCGACGGTTGTCACTTTCAGTTTCACCATGTGTGGTCTCTCTTATCACGATTATAACAATTAGCTTAAGAGTATCCGTTGCGCGTCTGATAGCCCTGCCCTTGGCGCTGGGATCAGTCGAGAACGTCGGCGTCCAAACGCAGCGAGAGAGGGCGCTTGATGAGCCTATAGAACGGGCCGCGCACCGCATGGCTCCAATCGGTGACGAGCGGCATCTCGGCCATATCGATCACGCTGTCCGGCATGGCGGCCAAAGCGTCCCTCTCGGCCTGCAACTTCGGCGTCAGTGGCTTCGGATTACCCTTCTTCATAAGTTCCGGTCATCAACTTCTATTGCAGCTTCGATTGTCCGCAGAGGCAGCAATAACGATAATGGCGCATCCAGCAAAGTCACTGCGCCATAGCTGCCATACCATTTTGCTGCCCGCTCGTTCTTGGCATCGATTCGAAGCGCCACGCCTCCAACCTCCGCTGTCGCGCGCAGGCAGCGCCTGCCGGCAGCCAGCAGAAGTTGGCCACCAAGCCCTTGCCCCTGCGCGCTCCGGTCAACTGCCAAGCGCCCAAGCCTGAAGACCGGAACATCATGGCGTGCCAGATCCTTGCGAACGCTCTCCGGGGTTCGCTCGTATGTAAGGGATGCAGGGCTCAGTGTGTAATAACCGAGAACAGTCTTTCCATCGGTTTCATCAATGGCCAGGAAGGTTTTCGATCCTCCGCATTCGTGGCTTTTGCGCGCATGGCGCCGCAGGAATTCATTCAATGCGTCTTCGCCGCAATCGAAGGCATCCCGGTCGTACTGCTTGCCGATCGAAACCTCGCGCCATGCCCGGCCGCTCATCGACGGCATTGCTCCGCGAATGCCCTGGCTGCGGAAACAAGTTTGGCGTTCGGCAGAGGAGGATTCTCCAGCAGGGCGAGAACCTTCAGGCTATCCCTCTCGGATAATTGCATTTGCTCGAATTTCCGGATGACTTCTTTGGCGGCGCGCACGGCCGAGCCAACCACGAAGCCGGTCAAATCCGTGTCCTGAAGTGTCACCGCACGCATCAGAAGCGCTTTTTCCCTTCCGCGGATGCGCAATGACATTCGGCTGTTCTCCTCGACGGCTACTCTGGGCATGGACGGTCTCCAATTCTGTACACATTGAAAGCGTACAGTGGACACATGCCGTTGTCGACGGATTGGAAGGGCGTCTGCTAGAGGGTTATATATTCAAGCCCCAAAAATCATTCCATTGGAGAAGATCGAATCCCAAGTCTCAAAGGCGTAGAGTGTCCAGTCTCTATGCCGCCACAACTTCAATGCGTTCCTCGGCTGGCTTGGCTCTCCGGGCAACCACGATTTTGACGGCTCGGCCCAGACGCAACAGGCAATCCATCCTCTTCATCTCGCTGATGCCGCGAAACCGGCCGCGCTGCATTTTGGAGAGCTTGGGCTGCGTCAAGTCCCAATATCTTCTCTGCTTGCTGCTGGCTCCAACCGCGTTCGCGCAGAATCTCCGCTATCTGCGAGACTAATTGCGCCTTGACGAGCATCGCTTCCGCATCGGGAAAACCTAGCTGCTCATAGACGTTCGTGCTTGATTCTGAATGATACAAAGCGCAGCTCCAGCGCAGCGGCCTCGGCGCGCGGCTTATCGCTGGATTATGAATTACTTGCAAAAACCTTCCGTGCGAATCTATCAGCATGATTTCAGTGAATCAAGCGCAAAGCCTATACCCCCTGGGGGTTGGGGGGGGTGGGGGGGGGGGCTTTTATGCAGACTGGAGCGCACTCCCCTCTGTTTTCATGGTGCGCTGTTGATTGGAAATGATCTGCAAGCCCCTATGAAATTTTGCAAGAAGTTATTATGCCCACCAGGGCATAGATCGTCAAGAGCGCAGGGAGCACGATCCGAGAGGTAGTTCTGTTTTGACTATAACGACGGCAAACGACCAGCCTTTGCCCCCACGACGCCACGATCATGAGTTGAGCGGCGAATGGGGAGGCTATCGCAAATGCCACGTCAAGCCTGACCTGCTGATCTACCGCAAGCCGGACGCCGGAACTTTGTGGCTGGCCCGGCTTGGATCCCATAGCGAAATCTTCGGTTGAGCGCGAGTGCGAGGAGCCCGAACGACAGGCACGGGCCCCCGGCGTTCTCCTCGCCGGGATTGCTCCAGTAATCGAACTATGCGGAAGCGCTGCGGTGACGCTCGACGTACTTGCGCAAAGCGAAGTTCATGCGCGTCTGGTAACCCTGGCCCTGATGCTGAAACCAGTCAAGAATATCGGCATCGACGCGCAGCGAAAGCGGGCGCTTGATGGGCCGGTAAAACCACCCACGCACCGCATGGCTCCAATCGGTGACGGGCGGCATCTCGGCGGTATCGATTTCGCTCTCCGGCATGGCAACCAAAGCATCCAGTTCGGCCTGCAACTCTGGCGTCAGCGGCTTCGAATTCCCTTTCTTCATACGCTTGTCTCTATGCCGCAACAACTTCGATGCGTTCCTCGGCGGTCTGGGTCTCAGGGCCAACCACGATTTTGACCGCGCGGCCCAGACGCAACAGGCAGTCCATCATCTTCATCTCACTGATGCCGCGGAACTGGCCGCGCAACATCTTCGAGAGCTTGGGCTGCGTCAGCCCCAGTACTTTCGCCGCTTCCTGCTGGCTCCAGCCGCGCTCACGCAGAATCTCCGCTATCTGCGAGACCAATTGCGCCTTGACCAGCATCGCTCCGGCATCGGGGAATCCCAACTGCTCATAGACGTTCGTGCTGTCTTCGACGTTGCTCATGGTTCAACCTCTTTCGACCGCGCTTCAGCTTTCTTCAGCCGTTCCCGAATCAGATGTAAATCTGCCGCGGGCGTTTCGATGCCGTGCTTCGATTTCTTCTGGAAGCAGTGCAACACGTAAACGGCATGAGCAAAACGCACGGTATAGACCGCCCGATACGCATTGTCACGCCAGTCCTCGACGACCTCCAGAATACCTGCGGAGCCAAATCCCTTGAGCGGCTTTGCGTCCGGGTGCAGCAAACCGATCTGCGCCTGATACAGCGCAAACCCAAAGCTCTGCTGCACCTCGTCTGGCATGGCCAGCAAGTCCTTCTTCGCTGAGCCGATCCAGCGCAACTGCCTGGGAGCTTGCCTCATTCTCTAATTATGCCCACATTGGCATAAGGCGTCAACAGGAAAGATTACATCATGCAGAATCCATTTCCGTCGGCGTACGAAAGTTGAATGAGCGGTTTCAAAGTCCAGTGTTGAGGTACCGGGCCCACTTCACAATTCGATACTATGCAGGATGGGGATTGCTTCTTCCAAAGCAACTTCCGGTTCCACTCCGGCTGGAATTTCAAACACGATTCCTGGGCATTATGTAACTGAAAGTCCTTCGACCCAATATCAAATGAAGATTCAGATTTTCGGACGGCTACAAAATGATTTGATGGTTCCGTTTCACTTCAACGAATAATAAGAACCGCTGCTTCTCCTGGCCTGAGTTTCATAACTTAACCACGCGGGTCAATTATTTGTCTGTTCTCTCTCACCTATCTGCCACTTGACCTTTCAGTCTTCTTTGGTTTGGCAGACGCTCTTCCTTTTGGCGTCGGATGTCTAGAACTTTCCCCCGACGATCTATGGTGCTTCTTAAGTTTCTTACTACTGCATACTATCGGCTTAAATCGCTCTGAGAGTTCTTCGTCCTTCTGCATTTGTAACTCCTTTAGATTAATTGGAGCGCCAAATGCAGTTACATTTCCACTATAAAATATTGTTCCTCCGATTCACCGGCTGCTTGCGATCATTTGGGCGGCGTGCTGGAGGCTGGTTTCGGTGACGGTTGCTCCAGAGAGCATTCTGGCGACTTCGTGGGTGCGGGCGGCATCGTCGAGGACGCGGACCTGCATCCGCGTGCGGCCGGCGGATTCGTGTTTTTCGACGACGAGATGCTGGTCGGCAAAGGAGGCGATCTGAGGCAGGTGCGTTACGCAGAGGACCTGCTGGCCGCGGCTGAGGGATTTCAGCTTCTGGCCGACGGCTTCCGCGGCGCGGCCGCCGATGCCGATGTCGATCTCGTCGAAGACAAGGGTGCGGGGAGTGACGGCCTTGCTCTTCGGCTTGATGGCTCCCTCTTCGACGCTGACCTTGAGGGCCAGCATGACGCGGGACATTTCGCCGCCGGAGGCGATTTCGTGAAGGGGTTTGAGAGGCTCGCCGGGGTTGGTGGCGATGCGGTATTCGACCTGATCCCAGCCGGAAGAGGTCCAGTTGGATTCTTGCGCGGTTCCGTCGACGGCGACCTCGAAGTGGACCTTCATGGCGAGGGAGTTGATCTGGGCTTCGGCTAGCTTGGCGAGCTTGCGGGCGGCGGCCTGGCGCTCGGCTGTTAGGGCGCTGGCTGCGGCGCGGTAAGCCGAGGCGGCGGCGGCGAGTTCGACCCTGAGCTGTTTGAGGATTTCGTCCCGGTCAACGACCTCGGCCAGCTTGCCGGCAACGTCTTCTCCGAAGGCGATGACCTCGGCGACGGTCTGGCCGTACTTGCGCTTGAGGTGGTCCAACTGGGCCAGGCGGTCTTCGATTTCAGCCAGGCGCTCGGGCGAGGCGTTGATGCCCTCGGCATAGTCGCGCAGGCTGGCGCTGACGTCGCCCACGGTGGCGCGAGCCGAGGCAAGCTGCTGCACGGCCTCGGTGAAGCGCCTGTCGTAGCGAGCCAGTTCTTCGACGTGGCGCAGAGCGTCGCGCAGAGCGCCCTCGGCCGAGACATCGCCTTCATAGAGCTGCTGGAAAGCGCCGGTGGCGGCGGCGTAGAGCTTTTCGGCGTTGGCGAGGACGCGCTTCTCGGTTTCCAGAGCCTCGTCCTCGGCGGGTTCCAGGTGAGCGGCGGCAATCTCCTTCTGCTGGTAGCTCCAGAGATCGACCATGCGGAGGCGGTCCTGCTCGCCCTGCAGGAGGTCGTCGAGCTTCTCCTGAGCGGCGCGCCAGCGGGCATGGGCCTCAGCGATGGCGTCGGTGGAGATGCCGACAAAGCGGTCGAGGAGGATGCGCTGCTGGGCCTCGTCAAAACTGCTGAGGCTCTCGCTCTGGGCGTGGACCAGGGCCAGCTCGGGGGCGAGCTGGCGGAGGACGGCGACGGTGGCGGGCTGGTTATTGACGAAGACGCGGCCCTTGCCTGTCGAGAGGATTTCGCGGCGGAGAATCACTTCACTGCCGCCGGAGTCGAGGCCGTTTTCTTCGAGAACGGTTTCGGCGCTGGCGGTGGACTCGAAGACGCAGGAGACGACGGCCTTGTCAGCGCCGTGGCGAATGACTTCCACCGAGGATTTGCCGCCCATCAGCAGGGCCAGCGCGTCCACAAGAATGGATTTGCCCGCGCCGGTTTCGCCGGTGAGCAAATTGAGGCCTGAGCCGAAGACGGCAATGGCGTGGTCGATGACGGCGTAGTTCTCAGCGCGGAGTTCGACGAGCATTTTTGAGGACCTTCATCCCGTTTTATCAGGCTTCCGATCATTGGAGCTAGTTCGAGTGTCCAGGTCAGCCAACTTTGCGGCAGAAAAAGCCGCATGGACGGGGCGCCCGGCGATTCAGTGAATTTCCGCAACCACATGAAGGGTCGGGACAATTGTAGGTCAAGGCTTTAGCACTGGCAATCCGAGCGCAGCATTGCCCGAACGGCGGACCGAATGATCTGAAGAGAAGGACTGAAGGCGGCTGGAGGGACCAGATCGGTGACTTGGAACGGCGCACTGCGTCTGCTACCGTTAATAGTGAGGTGAAGAGCGATTCTTTCCGCAGCGTTTTTCTTTGTATTGCAGGCTGACAGCGGCGCGGTTCCTGTTGCGCCGACTGCGCCGGAGCCAGGATCGAGCGCGCTGGTGGAGATGGTTTCCAATAGCGGCCCGGTGGCGATGGGCGTGCTGGTTCTGCTGTTGCTTGCCAGCCTCTATTCGTGGACGGTGATTCTGGGCAAGATGTCCAGCTTTGGCAAGGCAACCAAAGAGAGCCGCCTGTTTCTGCGCGGTTTTCGCAAGGCAACCCGGTTGCAGGAGATCTCGGTACTGGCAGCGCAGTGCAAGGCAAGCCCGCTGGCGCAGGTCTTTGAGGATGTTTACGAGGCCTACAGGCGGCAGACGGGCGGCGCGGGACCGGTACGCAACCTGTCGCCACTGGAGCGCACGGCGCAGACAGCCGCCAGCGAGGCCGTGACCAAGCTGGAACGGCGGCTGACGTGGCTGGGAACGATTGCGTCGATCAGCGTTTATGTGGGCCTGTTCGGAACGGTGATGGGCATCGTGGACTCCTTCCACGGGCTGGGCACGGCGGGAGCGGCAACGCTGAGGGCCGTGGCGCCGGGCATCAGCGAGGCGCTGATCACGACCGCGGCTGGTCTGTTTGTGGCCATTCCGGCGGTCATCGCCTACAACCAGTTCACTTCGCGGGTCAGGGTGTTTGCCGCGACCATCGACGACTTTTGCCGCGAGCTGCTGAACTCGCTTGAGGAGATTCCGGTACGCGTGGCTGCGGCGCGGCAGCCCGGCGCGGTCAACCCCGAAGCCACCGTGGAGGTGGACCGTGGCCTTTACAGGTAGCAAAGGCCAGACGCAGACGTCGCTGGCGGAGATCAACATCACGCCGCTGGTGGACGTGGTGCTGGTGCTGCTGATCATCTTCATGATCAGCGTTCCGGTGCTGCAGTCGGGAATTGAAGTGGCCGTTCCCAAGACCAAGACGGTCAAGGAAATTACCCAGCAGCGGATGGTGGTGACGATCGACCGAGACCAGCAGGTGTTCCTGAACGATCAGCCAGTAAACATTCACGAACTGGGCCAGAAACTGCGTAAGCCGGGCGAAGATGACGCCAAGAAGGTGATCTATCTGCGGGCCGACCAGAGGGTTCCCTTCGGAGCCTTTGCAAGCGTGATGGACGCGGTGAAGCAGGCGGGAATCACCAACATCTCGATTGTGACGCAGCCGCTGGACGAGAAGGCTGCGACAACGAGCGGAAACTAAAAGGCAAGCGATTCAGCGGACCGGCGAACGAGCGGACCGGCTACTGCGATGGGTTGTCGGAAGGGCTATGAACAGGCTGTTGGAAGGCGACGCACAACTGGAGCAGGAACTGACGCCGGAGCCGATTGCTGGGCCGGCGGCGGGTTCACTGCTGCTGCACGCAGCGCTGGCCGCGGGCCTGTTGACGTATGGCCTTCTGGGCGGCGTCTTCCATCACAACAACTGGGGCAATCCGGGGGGTGGCGGGGCGATTGCAGTGACCTTGGTGACCCATGCCCTGCCTTTGCCTTCCGATCAGCCACCGAATAACAATGTGTTGGCGACCGAAACGCCCAGCCAGGCGCCAGCGGAGCCCACACCCAAGGCCAAGCAGGCGGTGGACGAGAGCGCGATTCCGATTTCCGGCAAGCAGGCCAAGCAGAAACAGCCGCAGACAGCGGCCAGGAGCCAGCAGCATCAGCCGCAAGCGGGACGGGACAACCTGGCCAGGTATGGCGAGCAGGCGGGTTCGTCAATGGCGCGGGGAATGCAGGGGCAGGGCTTTACCAGCGGCCAGACGACGGTCAGCGACGGCAACTTCGGCAGCCGGTTTGGCTGGTACGTGGAAAACCTCAATCGCAAAATGTCGTCCAGTTGGTACAAGCCCGAAGTGGACCCGCATACGCCGAGAGGAGCCAGGGCTTTCATCGAGTTCACGATTCATCGAGACGGAAGCCTGAGCAACGCCAAGCTCGATCAGAGCAGCGGAAGCTCGACGCTGGACCGCTCCTGCCTGCGTGCGGCGCAGCGCGTGGACACATTCGGCTCGCTGCCGTCCGGGTATAACTCAAGCACGCTCATGACGTCTTACTACTGCGAATACTAGAGCGTGACTCCAGCGCGGTCATAGAATGGTTGATGAGACGCGTTTTCAAGGGGCCAGGGTCATTCTGCCCAGCAGCAAGCCAGGCTGGATGAGGTTTTCCGAGATGTCCCAGTCTTTTCCGAGGAAGGATTGCACAGCATGAAGGGGTTTTCCCGGTCTTTTTTCCCTACTTTGATTCTTCTGGCAGGATTGACGCCCAGTTTCTCCGCCGCTCAGGATTGGATTGTTACAGGATCGAATCTGGGCAGCGACCGCATCCGCCTGGCCGCGGCAGAGTGGAAGCAGGTGGGCGCTGATCCGCAGACCGCGACTTTGAAGACGGCATTTGACGCCACGCTCTACAGCGATCTGGGCAGCGCGGGCATTTTCGATCTGGTGTCGAAGAGCCTGATTCCGCAGGCCACGCCTGGATCGCCCCAGGAAATCAACCTCTCGCAGTGGTCGGCGACGCCGTCGAACGCAGCCATGGTGGCCTTCGGCGCGCTCTCGGTCACGAATGGGCGGCTGATCGTCTACGGCTGGCTGGACGATGCCCGCAACAGCGTCAACCCGCAGGTGCTGGGCAAGCAGTACAACGAACAGGCCAGCCAGGACGCGGCTCGAACGATCGCGCACAGGTTTGCCGATGAGATCATCCTGCGGCTGGGCGGCGGCGTCAGCGGGATCGCCGAAACGAAGATCTACTTTGTCAGCTCGCGCACCGGCACCAAAGAAATCTGGGCGATGGATTACGACGGGCAGAACCAGCACGCGGTCACGCACCTGGGGACGATTTCGCTTTCGCCGCGCATCTCGCCGGATAACTCGCGCGTTGCCTTTGCTTCGCTGGGCCGCGAGGGATGGGCCATCCGGATTTACTCTCTGGAACTGGGACGCCTGGTGAGTTTTTCCGCGGGCACGGCAGGGGGAAGCAACCTTTCGCCGGCGTGGTCGGGTGATGGAGCGAAAATCGCCTTCTCCTCATCGCGTTCGGGCGATTCGCAGATATGGGTGGCCGACGCGAGCGGGGCGAACGTGCACAGAATTACCAATTTTCACGGACCGGACGTAGCGCCCGCATGGAACCCGCGGACCAACGCGCAAATCGCGTGGGCAGGCGGGCGGACAGGGTTGCCGCAGATCTACACCATGGACCAGGACGGCGCCAATGTTCAGCGGCTGACCGACGGAGGCTATGCCGTTTCGCCTTCGTGGTCGCCGAACGGGCAGTTTTTGACCTTCAGCTGGGACCGCAAGTACGGGCCGGGAGCGCCCGGCGGATACGACGTCTACGTGATGGACATTGCCAGCAAGCGCTGGCTGCAACTGACCCACGAGGCTGGAGTCAACGACTATCCCAGCTGGGCGCCGGATAACCGGCACATTGTCTTCGAGCGGAAGGTGGGCGGACACACCGATATCTGGTCGATGCTGGCCGATGGCACCGAACAGCATCAACTGACCCATACGGGCAACAATTTCATGCCTAACTGGAGCTGGAAGTGAGAATTGGCTGGTGAATGACAGAGCCGCAGACTGTCAGCGTGGAAGATACCGGTTTTCTGCACTATCATTATTGGTATTGCCAAAACCGCAAGCGCAAATGCGCCGAGAGGCAGAGACAAGTCGCTCATCGGGATCTGTTCGACTGAGTGGAAGGAGTAGTTCATTGAATCGATTTAATCGCATTATGGTACCGTCAGTTCTTTTTGTTGCGTTGATCGCACTTGGAGGCTGCCACAAGAAGACCAAGCCGCTTTCCGCTCAAGAGGCGGCTCCGGCGGCGGCGCAGGCGCCAGCGCCCACTGCGCAACTTACCGCATCACCCACGCTGGTTTCGGCCGGCGACCAGGTTCAACTGAGCTGGCGCACGACGGATGCCACCTCGGTCTCCATCGACGGCATTGGCGACGTGCCCACCGCGGGCGTGAAGACCGTGACCCCCGCGGCGTCGACCAGCTATCACCTGGAGGCCAAAGGGCCAGGCGGAACAGCGGACGCCACAGCGCGTGTGACCGTGAATGCGCCCCCGGCCGTGGTAGTGCCCAGCAGCACCATGAGCGAAGAACAGGAGTTCAAGGGCAACGTGCAGGATATTTTCTACGACTACGACACGTACGATATCCGCAATGATGCGCAGGCGACGCTTTCGCACGACGCCTCTTATCTGGTAAGCCATCCGGATGTGAAGGTCGTGATCGGCGGCTACTGCGACGAGCGCGGCTCCAATGAATACAACCTGGCTCTGGGACAGAACCGGGCCGACGCGGCCAAAAATGCTCTGGTTGCGGCCGGAGTGGCGGCCAACCGCATTCGCGTGGTCAGCTATGGCAAAGAGAAGCCTTTCTGCAGCGAGTCAAGCGAAGAATGCTGGCAGCAGAACCGCCGCGCCGGCTTCACACCGGACCGGTAAAATACCAGTGGACAGTGGTCAGTGAACAGTGAACAGTTAGATGTCCACTGCACACTGTCCACTGTTCACTGACCACTGTTAGGAGAATCATGCTAAGAATACGCACACTTCGCAATCGCCTTGTGGCGGCGGCAACCTTTGCCGTGCTTGTGACCGCAGCGCCCATGCCCGCGCACGCCGCGTCGAAGGAGATCATCGAACTGCAAACGCAGGTGCAGCAACTAGTGGACATGGTGCAGCGGCTCCAGTCCACCATGGACACACGCTTCGCCGTGATACAGCATCTGACCGAACAGACTGCGGATAATGCCAACCAGATGACCGCGACAGCGAACGCGCTGCAACAGAAGATATCCGCGCAGAACGACACCGCCAACGGCAAGCTGGATACTGTCTCCGGACAGATGCAGTCGCTGAATGACTCGGTGGATGAACTAAAGTCGCGCATGGCGAAGCTGGATAAATCGATTCAGGATTTGCAGGCGCAGTTACAGAACGTCCAGAATCCGCCCGCCGGAGCTGCGCAGGCGGAGAATGGCGCAGCTCCGGCGGGCAATGCTGGCGCGGGCGCTCCACCCTCCAACCAGACGCCTCCGCTCAAGGAGACATTCCAGGCCGGAGTGCGCGACTTGAACGCCGCCCGGTACGACGTGGCCACCGGCGAATTTCAGGATGTGATCCATTACTATCCTCTGGATGATCTGGCCGGCACGTCACAGTATTACCTGGGCGAGATCGCCTACCGGCAACTGAAGTTCACCGCGGCGGTGAAGTCTTACAACGCCGTGCTGGAAGGCTTCCCCGGCAACTCGAAGGCCCCGGCCGCGCAACTGCGCAAGGGGCTGGCGCTGCTGCAGATGAACCGGAAGGAAGCGGGTATCCATGAGCTGCGGCTGCTCATCCAGCGCCATCCGCAAACGCCGGAAGCCGCGCAGGCACGCACCAAGCTGAACGCTCTGGGCGCTAAAATCACCGCGCCAACCAACGGCAAGCCAAGCCCTTCCACGCCCCGAGTTCCCGCATCCCATGATGAAGATCAATAGAGCATTATCACTGTTCCTGCAGGGTTGAATTCGTGATCTCCCACCCATTTCACAAAAATGCAAGAAGCGGGTCCTTCGACTCGCTTCGCTCGCTCAGGATGGATGGGGCACGGAGCTTCTGTACACCATCCGTAAATCCGTACACCATCCGTGAAAATGCGATAGGCCAGGACATCGGCCCAGGAAACAGAAATGCCCCGCAATGCGGGGCATTTCTGTTTCTGCTGGCTCAATCTACTTGAGTGCCGCCATCAGGGCGTCCAGGGCCGATCGGGGAGGCCGAGTGAGCGATTCCGGCAAGGTGCCCAGCGGCTCATCGACCAGATTCAGCAAGTCAAGGTAGGTCGGCTGCTCCGTGTTGATGTAGAACATGCCGGTGAGGATTTCGTCGTTTTCCTGCGCTTCCATCAGGGTTCGCACGGCATTGGCCTTGTCGGAGGGATCATAGTCCGCAAGCAGCTTATGCAGGCGCAGGCTGGAGCCATCGTGCATTTCCACCTCGAAAACCTTGCCGGAGTCGTAATCAACTTCAATCTCATCGAAGCTGGCGACGAAGCCAACCTCGTTGATGGGCTCGTCATTCTCCTGCATGAACTTGTAACTCTTGGTAGAGCCCTCATGATCGTTGAAGGTAACACAGGGGCTGATAACATCGAGCATCACCGTGCCCTTGTGGGAGATGGCTGCCTTGAGCATGGAGAGCAACTGCTTCTTGTCGCCAGAGAAGGAGCGGCCCACGAAGGTTGCGCCCAACTGGATGGCGAGGGCGCAGGTGTCAATGGCGGGCAGCTTGTTGACGACGCCGCTCTTGAGCACGGAGCCGAGATCGGCGGTGGCCGAGAACTGGCCCTTGGTGAGCGCGTAAACGCCGTTGTTCTCGATGATGTAGATCATGGGCAGGTTGCGGCGCAGCATGTGAACAAACTGGCCTATGCCGATGGAGGCCGTGTCGCCGTCGCCGGAGATGCCGATGGTGGTCATGGTGCGATTGGCGAGGATGGCGCCAGTGGCGACAGCCGGCATGCGCCCATGCACGCCGTTGAAGCTGGGCGAACGGCTCATGAAGTAGGCGGGACTCTTGGACGAGCAGCCGATGCCGCTGATTTTCATCACCCGCTCCGGCTCGACTCCCATCTCGAACATGGCCTCGATGATGCGCTCGGAGATGGCATTGTGGCCGCAACCGGGGCAAAGCGTGCTCTTTTCGCCACGGTATTCGAGAATTGGAAGGCCGATATGGTTGACTCTGATGCTAGGGGATGCGCTTGCCATTAGAGGCCCTCCTTCATTGCGAACTCTTCCGTGATGGATTCGGCGTCCACCGGCAATCCGTTGTAGTGGAGAATGCTGCGCAGCCTAGCCGCAATGCCGCCTGTGAGATCGATCTTGAGCAAGCTGGCCAACTGCGCGTCGCGGTTCTGCTCGACCACATAAATGCGCTCGTGAGAGGCGACAAAATCGTGAACCGCCTGGGCGAAGGGCCAGGCGCGAACACGCAGATAATCCACGTCCTGCCCATAGCGCCCCTTGATCTGATCGATGCTTTCGCGCAGGGCGCAATCCGTGGAGCCAAAAGCGAGAAAGCCAATCTTCGAGCCGCTGTCTCTGACCGCGACCGGAGCGGGAAGCAACTGGCGCGCGGTCTCAAACTTGCGCGCCAGCCGCTCCATGACGGCCTGATACTTTTCCGGCTTCTCAGTGTATTCAGCCTCGTCGTCATGCCCCGAACCACGAGTGAAATAGGAGGCCATGGGGTGCGGCGTGCCGGGCAAGGTGCGCCAGCCGATGGCGTCGCCGTCCACATCGCGGTAGCGGGCGAATTCGCCGCCCAGCCGCTCCAGGTCCGCAGCCGTAAGCACCTTGCCACGGTCCAGAGGTTTCGATGGATAATCGAAGGGCTCCGAGATCCAATTGTTCATGCCCAGGTCAAGATCGCTGAGCAGAAAGACTGGGGTTTGCAGCCGCTCGGCCAGGTCGAAGGCCGCCTGCGTCAGCTCGAAGCACTCCTTCACCGAGCCGGGAAGCAGAATGGGGTATTGGGTGTCGCCGTGCGAGAGAAAGGCCGCAGAAAGCAGATCGGCCTGCTGCGTACGCGTGGGCAGGCCCGTGGAGGGACCGGCGCGCTGGACGTTGATGATGACGCCGGGTATTTCCGCATAGTAGCCCAGGCCGCAGAACTCGGCCATCAGCGAAAAACCAGGACCGGAGGTTGCGGTCATGGAGCGCGCGCCGGCCCAGCCCGCACCCAGCACCATGCCGATGGCGGCCAACTCATCCTCCGCCTGCACCACGGCAAAGGTCGCCTTGCCTTCCGGCGTAACGCGCAGCTTCTTGAGCAGGTCGATGGTGGCTTCGATCACAGTGGTCGAGGGCGTGATGGGGTACCACGCAACCACCGTGACGCCCGCAAAGACCGCGCCCATGCCGCAGGCCGCATTGCCGTCGATGATGATTTTGCCCGCCGTGGCATTCATCCGCTCGATGTAGAAGGGATCGCGCTTGGCCAGGTTGTCGCGGGCATAGTCGAAGCCCGCCTTGACCGCGCCGAAGTTCTGCTCGAAGACCTTCTGCTTTTTGGCAAACTGGCGGCGCAGCCCGCTCTCAACCACGCTGAGATCGATGGCCAGCAACTGCGCGACCGCGCCCACATACACCATGTTCTTGAGGAGCTTGCGCAGCTTGACCTCTGGACAGATCGATGCCGTGATCTTGTCGAAAGGCACCGGATAGAAGAAAATGTCGCCGCGCGCGTGGTCGAGATTCATGTTCTCTTCGTAGATAACGGCCCCACCGGCGGGCACCGCCCGCAGATCGTCCTCGACGCTTGCGGGATTGAGCGCCACCAGAATCTCGGAGTCGCGCTTGCGGGCGACATATCCGTCTTTGCTGGCGCGGATCAGAAACCAGGTTGGCTCGCCGGCGATGTTGGAAGGAAAGAGGTTCTTTCCGCCGGCCGGAACGCCCATTCCGAAGATGCTCTTCATCAGCACGCTATTGGCGGACTGCGAGCCGGAGCCGTTCACCGTTGCAATGTTGATGCTGAAGTCGTTAACCACGCGCGTTTGCGCGCTGCGTGCGCCCGGCTGTTGAACCGGGGCAAGATGGCCTGTCGCCATAGGGTGGGGATTCCCTTCCAATGAACTCTGAGGCAAATCTATCTTTCTCTTGCCCAAATTGAATTATAGTGAGGTGCCGGAGTCTGCGCCGTGACCCCGGCACCGTGATGAACCGCATCAGAGCGAATCCACAATAAACGTAACCTTGTTTGAAGTCTCCGAGGTGTCTTTTTCTTGAGGAAAAAGACACCTGGCAGGCGTGCTTCCGAGATATACCGACTGTGGTTTCGCTCTAGCCCAGAATCGCGACGCGCTCCGCGGCGCGGCGCCAGCGCGCGAGCAGCACCAAGGCAATGACGATCAAGGCCATCAGAATGCCGCTCCACAGGCCGTAGATGCCCCAGCGAAAGACGAAGCAGAGAGTCAAGCCCAAGGGAAGCCCCAAGACCCAGTAGCCGACCAGGTTGGCCAGCATGGGAATCCGGGTCTCGCCCAGCCCGCGCAGCGCGCCGGTGGAGACGGTCTGGATGCCGTCGAATATCTGGAAGGCAGCAGCCAGAACCAGAAGTCCGGGCCCGACGGCCATTACCTGGGGGTCGCGGGTGTAAAGGGCGATGAGCGGCCCCGGCTCCACCAGGAAGACCACCGCAGCCAGAAGCATGAAGCCTGTGCCCAGCCCCAGGGCAAGCCATCCGGCGCGGCGCGCGCGCGGGCCATCCCCGGCGCCCACGGCATGGCCTACGCTGACGGCGGCAGCGGCCGAGACTCCCAGGGGAACCACATAGGTGAGGCTGGCATAGTTCAGAACAATCTGGTGAGTAGCCAGCGCCACGGGGGTCAGCCATCCGGCCGAGAGCGTAGCCATGTTCCATGCGGCCATTTCGATCACAATTTGCCCCGCCGCCGGCGCGCCAAGGCGAACCAGGTCACTGAGCTTCTCCAGGTGAGGACCTGCCCAGTGATGAAAGAGCTGATGCCCGCGCCTGCGTTCATGACGCCAGGCAAAGCCCAGCAAGGCCGCGGCCATGCAGACGAACGAGCCGACTGTCGAGATCGCCGAGCCGTTGACGCCCAGCGCCGGCATCCCCAGCTTGCCGTAGATCAGCACCCAGTTGCCGAACCAGTTGACGAGGTTGGCTGCAACAATGGTGACGGTAACGACGCGCACGTCGCCCACGCCCTGCAAGTAGCGGCGCGTACAGCCGTAGAGCAGCAGCGGCAGAGTGCCCCAATTGAGGATGCGCAGGTAAGCGCCAGCCGGCGCGGCAACTTCCGAATGGATGCCGAAGGGCACAAAGCCAAAGCTGGCCAGAAAGATCAGCAGCATCAGCGGCGGCGTAACGAAGCACACCAGGTAGACACCCTGAGCCAGCCAGCGGTGACAATCGTCGTGGTCCCTGCGCCCATGGGCCTGAGCCACCAGCGTGTCCAGCCCCAGCAACAGCCCCATGCCGAAAATCGCCGGCACGTAGTAGACGGCATTGCCCAGGGCCACCGAGCCGATAGCCGCCGGCCCCAGCCTGCCCACCATGACGGTGTCTACGATGCCCTCGATCGTCCAACCGAGTTCGCTCATCACCACCGGAACCGCCAACGCGACCATTGCCGCCAGTTCCTGCTTCCACTTGTCTTGCGCGAACCCCATTCTTCCAATCTAACCGCTGGCGCCCAATTGCTCAAAGCTGCAAGGGAGTGGTCGTGGCTCTGTTTGAACTTACTCCGCGCTCGACGAAGTTTCTGGTTCGACATTTTGCGCTTTCGCTTCAATCCCGGCCTTTGGTTTTTTGGGCAAAGGTTTGGCAAATCGTTCCTGACAGCAATTCGTCGATTCCACCCATTGTCGAATGGTTGGGTTGATCCATCCAATGGTCTCCAGAATGTCCGCGTAGTCTTGTCGTACCTTCTGCCTGCCACAGATAAGCCTCTCATGATGAGCAATGCGATTCCGCAACGTCTTTAGTTCGACGAGACGTCCATGAATGAAGCGCCTGTTATTTTGGAGTTTCAGTGGAAAGATTTTGCGCAGGTGTGGAACCCATAAGGTTTTGTCGTATGAATCCGAAAAAAGTCTCCCCCAAAAGGCAAATGTCAGTTCCGCAATGACGCGGCCTGGCGTCAGGGGCGCTGGACGATCAATTACTTTTTTCTTAGCTTCTTCGACGGTTTTGCGTTCGAATTCCGCAAGGCTGAAGCTTTCATACCATTCAGGGCCACCAAGTTGGTCTGTCAGGATATTGTGTATGGCGTTTCGCAGCGTGATCTCAAGCGCCTGAACGACGCCATAGAGGGCCCCGGAGATTTCTGTATTGCGCTCATAAAGTCGGATGGCTATCCATTTGTCGCCACGAGCGTAGTTAACATACGCCGCAAACCGTTCAGGGGAAATATACTTTTCAATCGTGGCCAACGCCTTGCCGTCATAAGAAAATATATCTTGACATTCAGATAACATACCGCTATCCTCTGATTTGTAAGCTTTGGCAAGACCGCTGCTTGCAAGTCCCCAAAGCGATTGGATGTATGAAAAAGCCGCCGTTAGGTGGCTTTTTCCATTATGGCACTGCCTCTCCGCCTAATTACTCCATATTTGGCCATCAATTTACCAAACTCCGCGTGAATTTTCATCATTTGCCCCATTCATTCTCCCTACACTCAGACCAGGCTCTAGAATTGGGCCTCGATTCGGAGTCAAGGAGCACCCTTTTTCATGGCGATCGCAGAGGAACAGCCTCGTGAATTCACCGTCAGGCAGATGACCCCGGAAGACATTCCTGCGGTCATCAAGCTGCAGCTCCGCGCCTTCCCCGGCCTCGTGCCCTGGAGGCCGGACCAGCTAGAACATCATCTTGCGGCCTTCCCCGAGGGACAATTGGTGGTCACGGACGCCAGTGGCCGCATTTTGGGTTCGGCCAGTTCCCTGCTCATCGACTGGGACGATTATGCCGAATCCGCCAACTGGTCGTCGATCACCGGCAACGGCTCCTTCAGCACCCACAACCCGCTCGGCAAAACCCTTTACGGCGCCGACATGGGCGTGGACCCAGACGCGCGCAAGCAAGGGATCGGCACGCTTTTTTACGAGGCGCGCAAGGAACTGATCCGGGAGCGCGGCCTCAAGCGGCTGCTCACCGGCGGACGCATCGCCGGCTACGCCGCAGTTGCCGACCAAATCTCCGCCAAGGAATACGTCGCCGAGGTGGTGGACGGCAAGCGACGCGACCCCGCGCTCACCTTCCAGTTGGAGAACGGCCTCGTGGTCCTGGATGTGGTCCCTGGTTATATGTACGACCAGGAATCGCGCGGCTTCGCCACGGTGCTGGAGTGGCTGAACCCGGAGTACACCTCCTCGGTCAGCCTGCAGGCCAGCCTGCAGCATGCGGCGCTGGAACAGGCCGCCGCCGAGGCACTGCGCGGCACTCCGCGCCCGCGCCGGGTGCGCATCGCCGCCGTGCAGTACCTGCTCCGCCCCATAGCCAGCTTTGAGGAATTCGCGCACCAGGTCGAGTTTTTCGTGCACAGCGCCAAGGACTACCACGCCCACTTCGTGCTCTTCCCGGAATTTTTCACCATGCAACTGCTCAGCTACATCAACGAGCCCGCGCCAGCTCTGGCCGTGCGCCGCCTCGCCCGCCTTGCGCCCCAGTACGAGGAACTGTTCATCCGCCTCGCCAGGGAAACCGGCATCTACATCATCGGCGGAACCCATCCTGTCTTTCAGCGCGGCAAGATCTTCAACGCTGCCCACCTGTTCACGCCTAACGGCCAGGTCTTCCGCCAGAAAAAAGTTCACCTTACGCCCACTGAAAGCGGCCCTTACCGCCTCAGCCGCGGCCACGGCCTCTACCTCTACCACACAGACTTCGGCAATATCGCCATTCAGGTCTGCTATGACGTCGAGTTTCCCGAGGTTTCGCGGGTGATGGCCGAGGCAGGCGCGGAGATCCTCTTTGTTCCCTCCTGCACCGACGGCCGCGAAGGCTTTTGCCGCGTCCGCTACTGCGCCCAGGCTCGCGCCATCGAGAACCAGATCTACGTCGCCATGACCGGAACCGTCGGCAATCTTCCCCTGGTGCCTTATATGAACACCAACTACGGACAGGCAGCGATTCTGACGCCCTCGGACTACTTTTTTGCCCGCGACGGCATCGCCGCCGAGGGCACTATCAATCAGGAGCAGTTAGTGGTGGCCGATGTGGACCTTGATCTGCTCGACGAACAGCGCGTCAACGGCAGTGTGATTCCCCTTCAGGACTTGATCAAGGACGCCTACGACAACGTCGTCCACTATTCCGATTACAAAGGCCAGAAGCCCGCCGAATCCAGCCCGAATGGGCTTGACGGCAGCGGACGATTACAAGAGACGGAAACTCGGAAGATCCCGGAAGATACGGAGGCGGATTTGCTGGCAGCTTCAGCGAATTGAACCGCCCTACCACTGCGCCCAGTCGCCAAAGCGAAGCACCCAGGCTGCCAGCAAGAGATTGCTGACGGCGTGCGCTACGACTGCATCGCCGATGCGTCCCCGCCAACGAAGCACGAGGGCATAGGCAAGGCCAGCCAGGATGCCAACCAACCACTGCCTGCCGTGCATCAGGCCGAAGGCCGCAGAAGAAAGGCAGACGGAGAGCGCCGTCAGGCCTGTAAAGGCAACACTGTCAAAATCCCAACTCATAAACCGGCGCGCAAGATAGCCGCGAAAGGCCAGCTCTTCAGCGAGCGGCACGGTGATGACAGCGGCGGCGACGCGGAAGGAAATCCAGGACCACCGGGCCGCAGGCGAAAGCGCCGCCAGCGCCGGGCCAATCGGACTGGCCGCAAAATGTCCCGCCCACCAGGTTGGCGCGATCCACACCAGAAAGACAGCCACGCCGGCGACAGGGGCGATCCAGCCGAAGCGCCAGTTGAGCGTCTTCAACCGCGGCCAATAGCAACAGAGCGCTACGGCGGCTGCAACAAAGCGCAAAGGGTAGAGCCATTCAAAGTAGCCAGATGCAGCCTTGGAGACAAATGTCGCGGCCAGAATCGCCAGGAACGGGATCAGGTAGGCGCGGATGGCCGGAGATTCTCCACGGGACTCGTTTTCATGCTCGGACACACCGGCCGCTGCCTCTAACGCACCGCTCAGCGGACCGTCGGCCGGGAAAGAAGCCGGCGAGTGGCACTTTCGCACCCAGGGAAGTTTCTCGGCAACCACGCAAAAAGCCAGTGCGACGACAGTGAACGCAATCCAGCCGAACTGGGAGTGGAAGCCGACCATGGCAACTTCTTCACTGCCAAAACAGCCTATGAGGAATAAAGCGCAAAGCCGGAATACATTGAGCGCCCACATGCATCCCAGTCCGCAAGGGATGAGCAGAAGCACATGGGGGAAGCGAAACTCTTTTCTCAAGTACCAGAGCCAGACGAGGGTAAAGGCAAGAATCAGCCCAAGCCCCTCCATTCCGGAACAAGAGCGTTCAACCTCAATCCCAAAGCTCGGAGTCTGAATCGTGAAGGTAGCGGCATCGCCGGAGACATTAGGCAGAACGCAGCGAAGGACCGCCTGCACCGTGTCAAAGGTCGCGATCTGGACAAAGCTGCCAACAGAGCCCACATTGGCGTCCGATGCGATCCATAGTCTCTTTAACGGAGAGCCCAAGTACCACGCGGCAACGCCGGCAAGAGAAGCACAGAGCCATAACGGATTTGTAGCGCGAAATATTCTGATCCAGGTGCGGAGCGGAACGCAAGCCAGTATCAGCAGGGGAATCTTCAATAAATAGGTTGCAAAGACGGCGACAGCGGCGGCATGGAGAAATCGGAGGTCAGTTCCGTGAGAGGCGGCCAGCGCATGGATGCAAATCTCAGCCGCGACACAAGCCAGATAGCCGCCAAAGCAACGGAACCCGAACGGAAGGTTCTCCCGCTGGGCTCTCAACCAGGGATAGCCTAGCCCCAAAAAGACTGCAAGGGAAACGGTTGCAACCGGGACCAGACCCGGATGAAAGGCAGAAACAATATGGAAGCCGCCTATTACCAGCACGGCTTCCAGCGCGTAAATCGCGGCTAAGAGATAAATTCGCCCGAGGACGTGACGGGGAAGCACAGAAGAAACCGACCCGCAGCGGCCGCTCCCGGTCGATCTACGAGAAGCTGTCATTTCTTCTATCTGTTCCTACTACTTCTTGCGCCGAAGCCGCAAGACAGCGAGCGTTCCGCCAAGCAGAGCGATGGCGCTGACCGCCAGGCTAGGATCGATCTCCGGGGTTTGGCCGCCATGATTACCGGCATAGGCAGCAGTGCATGTTCCGAACGCCATGGCTAGCAGTACGAGAGGGAATATGATGCGATGCTTCGTCATGTACAATTCCTTTCAGTGCCAATGGCACGGTGTCAAGATACTTCAATACCATCGGAATCAAATCAAGCAGCCAACACTATCCGCCGAATAACTCGACCCCACATAACATAACCTAGCGAAAAGCTATGCCGCTTTCGCCATGTTTGGCTTGGCCTTCCAGAAGAGGAGACCGGCCAGCGAGAGCAAACCCGTGCCAAGCAACAACAGCGAAGACGGCTCTGGCGTGGCTGTCGGGTCCGTGGGCGTGACCGTTACACCAGCAGGCAGATCATTTGGAAACACGCCTGCCGGTGCGGCCGCACCAGCATCCGCATTACCAGCCGGTATCGTCGAAGACCACGAAAGCCAGCCGGTAGGGGTGTACTCGTTCCAGTAGTCGATGCCACCATATCCATAGACGTTCAGATAGTCACCATTCGTGAGGTAAATCTCAAGTCCGTTCCCATCGAAATATGGCGCCTTCGTCGATGATTTGAGCACGTTGTCGAAATTCGAATATTCATCCGTGCTAGGCGGCTCCGTGCTGGTAAGGGTATAGGTATTGGTAAAGCCATTGTTAATAACGTATGTCCCATAGTCATCGTAAGTCACTGACCCAGCCGTGCCTAATCCTGTGACCAGGCTTCCGGTTACGGAATTTCCGAACGAGAGATTTGCGCTTGTGATTACGCCACCAGATACATTGATAGTCCCTGTAGCGTCGAGGCCACTGCCAGTGATGGTGATGTTATAGGAATCCGCCTTTGCGATAGGCGCAATCGCAAGAGCCGCAGCCAGGGCAAGTCCAACAAGCCAGAATTTCTTCATCGTTTCCTCCAAAAATTCAACTCTCACGGGCATATGCCCTGACTACACTGATTGTGTGTGTCCACCGTAAAACATGATTTCGAAAATGACAGCCACGGCAAAGTGGCTGCTACCGGGTTTCGATTTATAAGATTGCACGCGATATGCCAAACAATATCGTTTATAATCAGCAGTTTACAGGGGCATTGATTTGCGCATATGCAAGGCTTTGCACGTGTTTGTCCCAAAAGTTTCCCTTTTTCCTGTTTAGGGATGCGCCGCACCGTTTTCTCCCACACCGAATCCGATTGCCACCGGACCAGTTGGCCCTCCAATAGGAAGCGTGGAACGAGATCGACAGGGAGATTTTCAGCCGTTTTGGAACTACAGGCGTAACAGCATCATTTGGCAAGCAATTGGACTATATCTATGGGCGCCATGCGCCTATAGCTGGCGGCATAAGCCCCAGCGATGTACGCATGATGTTCGAAAACTGTCGCGAATATCTTGGCCGAATTCCAGCACAGCCCGTATCAGCCGAGCCTCTCGACCATCGAGTTTCTTGAAGAGCGACAAAGGCCGGGGCCAGCCGCAGCCCCGGCTTCTGAGACGAAGAGTGAACACACTCTTAGAGAACCCGTCACAGCCTTCAGCCGACCGCCGGACGAAGTTCAACTTTCTTCGTGGCAATCGTCAAGCTGGCAGAGGTCAAGTTAGGACCGTTCCAGCCCTCCTTTGCCGCCTCGATATGGATTTCGCCCGCCTGCGGAGTGGACTGCACGATCACTTGCGCAAGGCCGTTGAAGAGCGACCGCTTGGGCTCCTTGTCGCTTTCCTGGCAGTTGGGATCGCCGTTGCCGACGCCAATCAGAGTTCCCGCGCCGGAAACCTTGAAGCTGATGAGGTTGGAGGCCGTTGGAACCGGCCGGCCTTCCTTGTCGAGGGCCTCGACCTTCAGAACGGCCACGTCCTCGCCGTCGGCGTTGATCTCAGTCCGGTCCGCTGTGAGCCGGATGGACGCGGTCGGCCCGGTGGTTTCGCGCTTCTCGGTGAGCACCACTTTGCCACCCTTGGAGCCCCGCGCCTCAATCACTCCCGATTCGTACTTGACCTTCCACTCCACGTGACCGAGATGCGCAACCTTCTGGCTGCCCTGGCTCTTGCCATTCACGAACAGCTCAACCTCGTCGAGGTTCGAGTGGACCCACACGGGAATCAACTCGCCTTCCCTGCCCTCGAAGTTCCAGTGCGGAAAGAGATGCAGAACCGGCTCGGAGCCCCACCATGCCTTGTAATAAAAGAAGGTGTCCTTGGGAAAACCGCACATGTCCACGATGCCGAACTGGGAGTTGATCGAAGGCCAGCCATAGGGCGTAGGCTCGCCGCGATAATCGAAGCCGGTCCAGGCAAAGCCGCCCGCCTCCCAATCGCGTGTCTCGTAGAACTTCCACCACTCTTCGGCTTGCTCGCCCCAGCCGGGGTTGTTCGTGTCATAGGCGCTTTCCGTGTTGCGCAGCGGATCGGTCGAATAGACTCCGCGCGTCGCGATCGAGCTGGCCGTCTCCGAACCGTACAAAGGCCGCTTGGGATGCTCCTTGTGATATTTGTCGGGGCGCTCCAGGCCGTAGTTGAAGCCGATAATGTCGAAGGCATCGGAGACGCCTTTTTCGTTGTCGCCGTTCACAGCCGCGGAGACGACGCGCGTGGGATCGAGTTCGTGGCACCGCCGCACCATGGTTGCGGCAATCCTTGCGCCCTCCTCAGCCATCGAGTCCTGCAACAGCCACTCCTCGTTGCCGACAGACCAGAGAATGATGGACGGCGAGTTGCGATAGCGCTTGATCATCGCCTCCAATTGCGCCAGCCCCTCGGGGCTGGAGCTCATCTGCCGCGTCTCGCACATCATCATCATGCCCATGCGGTCGCAGGCCTCAACCCACTCAGGAGTGGGCATGTTGTGCGAGGTGCGCACTGCGTTGCCGCCCATCTCTTTGAGCACGGCAAGGCGGAACCATAGCAGACGGTCGGGCACAGCCGCTCCAACGCCGGCATGGTCCTGATGGTTGCATGTGCCCTGAATCTTCAGCGGCTTGCAGTTGAGGAAAAAGCCCTTGTCAGCGTCGAAGCGCGCTGTACGCACGCCAAAGCTGACGCGCTCGGCATCGCGCGTCTTGCCGCCGGCTTCAACAGACACAATGGCCGAGTAGAGATTCGGCTCATCGACGGACCAGAGCGCCGGATTGGCCAGCTTAGCGGTGGCCGTGAAGTTCGCGCTTCCATCCACCGGAATCGACTGCGCGGAAGCCTCTGCCTTGGCCACGGTCTTGCCTGCGGCGTCCAGAATCTGCCAACTCACCTTGGCGGATTCGGCTTGTTTGCCCTCATTGAGCACCTGCGTATTCAAGGTCAGAGTGGCTGAGCCGCCGCTGACGGCGGCGCGCACGGTGCTATCCCACTTGCCCAGATGCAGCGCGTCGGTCTTGGTGAGCCAGACATGGCGGTAGATGCCTGCCCCCTCGTAAAACCAGCCGTCGCCAAAGCTCGCGTCCACTCGGAGCACGATGTAGTTCTTCGCGCCGCAGTTGAGGAAGTCCGTCAGGTCGAAGCGGAAGGGCGCGTAGCCGTTGTCGTTGCGGCCGACGAAGCAGCCGTTCACAAAAACAAGCACGCTGCGAAAAGCGCCATCGAACTCGACGGAAATGCGGCGGTCCTTGTCGCTGGCCGGAATCTCGAACTCGCGGCGATACCAGCCCACGCTGGTCTCGGGGTAGCGGCGGCCAACGGGTTTGTATCCGTGAGAATTTTGCACTTCATCATGCACGAAAGGCAGCTCGACCGCCCAGTCGTGGGGCAGGTTCAACGCGCGCCATTTCGAGTCGTCGAACTTGCTTTTGGAGAACGCGAATTCGCCGGTCTTGGCAAAGTCTCCCTGACCGTTGCCGAAACCGAGATCGCGAGCCGGGTCCGTGCCGTGGCCAAACTGGAACTTCCAACCGAAGTCAAAGAGCAACTGCTCACGCGGGGCCACCGCTGCCAGAGCCTCGGCCGAAGCCGGGTGACCGGCAAGAAGCGCGGCGGTACGTCCCCAGGCCGAGCGGGCCACGAGGGAGGAAGCGGAAAGAGCGAGTCCGGAACAAAGCAGGTTGCGACGAGAAATGCGCGACATGAAAATCTCCTCTACGGAATAATCTTTCGCCGTGAAGGACGGCAGAGTCCAGCGCGGCGGGCAAAACGGAACTATAAACCAGCGGATATGCAAAAGTAAACGATTTCATGGATTCGCCGGAGTGCATTCTCATTCTGCTCCTCAAACGATGACTCGAGCCCAAGAAAGTCCGCAAGAAACCTGCTGTCGCATCGTCAACGGAGACAGGCGCCAGCACAGAGGCTTCTCAAGCGGAACGCCGTCCGCGGCGCAGGCGCAGGCGCAGGAAGCCAGCGAGGCCGAGCAGACCGCTCCCGAGCAGGATAAAGCTACCCGGCTCAGGCACAGGATCTCCGATTAAAAACTGAGGTTCGCCATATCCCGCGGGCCAACTGCCGTTTACCTCTTCCGGAGCGAAAATCGAATATTGGGAGTAAAGGCTCGAGTTGGGGTTGTCCTGGGCAAAAAGCGCAGCCTGGCTCAGCAAGGACGCTACGTCACTATGGGAGGGCTCCTGAGACAACAAATTGGAATCGTCAGGATCGAATAACTGCCAATTTGCCCACTGCGCATTGATGATCTCTGTTTCTGTCGCACCGGGAGCATTGGCCAAAGAAAAGATGTAAGCCGCTTCTTCGTATTGCAGATTACCTTGAATCGGCTCGGTGACTGCTGTCCAGGTCTCACCAAAGCCAATGTCATTCTTGAAACTGATGCACATCAGCGGCGTCAGGACCGAACTGCCGTCGACGCTGAAGTAATAGGGGTACACATAACCCGGTCCAGAAGTCACACCGCCGGTACTTTCGAGCGCCACGGTCACCGAATCCGCGAAAACATTGAGCGGGTTGAACAGCAACAGGAGACAAAACACGCCGATAAACAAAATCGTGCAAACCCTAATCTGCTTCATTGTCCATCCCCCTTGGCCCATCACATGAGCCGTTCTGCCTTCCGGGTGAGTCCTGCCTGGGCAAGAACATGCCACGAATCTGGCCGCTTCGGATACATGGATCGACATAACGGAAAACTCTCCGATACGCTAGAACCTTCCCCAAGCAGCATAAACCTTAAGTTTCAGTTAATTACAAAGAGACTAGTCAAAGCCGCGCCCGAACGCAACATTACAGAATCGTATTACGTGAGTAACTTTCGACTCCGGCATATGCATAAATAGTATGCATTGTTCCAGGCCTCTCAGGTTACCTTGGCTGGTAACCAGCCTTTGTCTTAAGCAGAAACTTACTAGGAGATTGCCTCGGCCAGCAGCGCGCCGCACCAGACAGCGGCAAGGCCCAGGACGAGGCTGCCGATCGCATAGAGGCCGGCGAGCGCGAAGGCTCCGGCACGCAAGGTGGAAAGCGTTTCCCACTCATAGGTGGAAAAGGTGCTGTAGGCGCCGATGAAACCGACCGGAAGGAAGAATCGCCACGCCGGGCTCAGGCCTGCCCGCTTGCCCAGATAGGTAAGCGAGAAGCCGATGACGACGCAGGCCGTGATGTTGATGACGAAGGTGCCGTAGGGGAACCTTGTCCCCATGCGGCCGGAGATCGTGGAGCCGACCCAGTACCTGGCAACGGAACCGAGCGCGCCACCGGCGGCGATGAGAAGGTATTTTTGCAAGAACGATCTCCTTGTTCAGAGTCATGATGGACTCGGGGATCGCGCCGGGACGTGACTCCGCAACAGGAACCCCTGTCAGGAGTCATCATCTGTCCGGCCAAACGGGAAGGGACAGCGGTTAAGGGTGAACTCCTTCACCACAGCCAACACTTCCATTACACGGTGGAACGGGTTTGAGTGTCAAGGCTTTGGGGCAGCCCACCCTTCCGCTAAGAACGCAAGGATGGGGCGTCCAGATTTCAAGACTATGAGGCATCCCACCCTAGCCGCAAAAACAAGGACGCGGCGAGGGTGGGGCACCCGGCAGTGTGGGGTGAACCCCTTGAGTGAGACAGTTTGCGAGTGCCCCACTTGCCGTTCAATGAAATTGTCTACTCATCCTGCCCTTGCTCCTTCAGAATAATCCTGGTTGGTGAAGCGGAGGTGGGCCCTGGTG